>JACCDO011134969.1_pt1 | contig 23216 bp, 15 predicted proteins | sample 7446101 | NCBI WGS metagenome assembly JACCDO01 (sample SAMN15323440, study PRJNA562643) | freshwater metagenome | isolation source: river surface water | place: USA:Blue River Watershed | collected 2017-08-16
ACTCACTCACTCACTCACCTACTCACTCACTCACTCACTCTTACTAAGCTACATGTTTACATTCATTGGCTAAAATGGATGTACAATATAATCAATTAAATAATGATTTAAGAATAACATTAGAAGAAATATGTAGTAATTGTACTAAAATGAGACCTATTGAAACAGCTAATATTATATATGGTTTAGGTAAAATGAATTGTTTATTTACATCATTACCTATAAAATCACAAAATTCATTAATATATGGTGTTATAAATACATGTGATGCAATGGATGAACAAGAATTAGGGAATACAGTATGGGGATTAATTGGACAAATGGGATTAAAATATAGTACAATGGATAATATATTACGTGAAAAATTAACAAATTCTATTGTATTAAAACGTAATTTATTAAGAAAACAAAGTTTAATAGCAATATTACAAGGTTTATATAAAAATAAGGATATAACATGGATATTATTGCCATCAAAATTAAAATATACTATTTTATCTGCTATAACAAGAATATTAAAAAAAGAAAATAAATATAAACATATAGAAAATCAAAAATTTATTGCAATATTATTACAATCACTTGGTAAATTACAATTACAATGGCATGGGATATATTTTAATACAGAAATTGAAAATATACCTGAAGCTAATAGTATTAATGAAGATGTTAAAGATATTATAAGTAATTCCGTATATAATTCATTGAATATAAGTAGTTATAGTGTTATTACTAGTGATATTGGTCATAATATTGCAAGTATTTTATCTGGTTTAGCATATATGTCAACATTATGGAGATTTTTAGATGATAATAAAAAGAATATAATTATTTTAAGTATAGTAAAATCTATTGCATTTATGAATACTAATGATATTGCATCAACTATGTGGTGTTTAGCAAGAATGGGATTTTCATTTGATTATTTTACTAAAACACAATTATTACTTATTAATAAAGTTTTAGCTATAAATTTATTAAAAATGACATCATATGAAGTTGTATGGAGTATATGGTCATTGAGTCAGTTATATAATACATTTGAAACATTACCTAATGATTTAAAATTATCAATAAATTTAGCAGTTAAAAATTCTATATCAAAAATGCAAAAAAATGATTTTGGTGTATTATTATGGGCATTTGGAAGAATGCAAGCACCTATTAATGATTTTGATGATGATATTAAAGAAGCTTTAATGTTTGGTATAATGAAATAAATTGTATAATTTGTTTATATAGTACATGAAATCTATATTATTCTAAATCGCTACTAACTATTGTATGTACTATTTTATCTGAATTTTCTACCATGGTCTAGTATTCTTGAATCTATCATTACTTTTTACACTTACTTGCATTGAAGGTTGTGAATAATTATTATGGTTTGATGATTGATTGTTTGATTCATATTGAGGCACATAATGACTTTGTGACACAGATTGTTGAGGATATCGATTTCTTTGATAATCATTAGAGTACTCATTGTCATAGTTTGAAGTTTGTTTCATTTGCTCAAAGGATTGAATATACTGTTGCATTCTTTCTTTGATACTATCATGTTTTTCATTTCTAGCATAGGTTACGTTTTCTTGCAAAGGTCTATAGGAAGCTTTTTCTTCATATTCAGGATAATCTTTAAATTTTCTAACATCTTCACTTGATGAATATTTATAATCTTGATTTCTAGCAGGATATTTTTTGTCATAGTAACCTCTATTACCTGAATTTTCATAATTATCTATACGATAGTTTTTATCGTTACGCTTAATGTTCATCTCATTGTCGAATGTTTGTTTCATGTATTTAATAGTATTATGCTTGTCATGATCATATACTTTTTGACCTTTATATGCTCCCTCTTTTTGATCTGTTCGCCAGCATAAATGTGACGTACCAAGGATAGCTTTAACATCATTACCTGACTCATATTGTCTATATAATTTACTTTGGCGAACGCATGATCGTGAGCCTAATGTATTTCCTAAATTTTGTGATGCAACACCACTATCATGTCGATGACCACTCATACTAAAGTTTTTTTCTGAAGATTAGTTTTGCAACCGTCTTGACATTCATCGAGGGCCGCATAGCCGTTGGAAAAATTTTTTTAGTTTTAGTTTCTACTAAACATTCTTTATAACTCACTTATATCTGAATTATTTCATATTATTATTTTACACAATTTTTAAACCATATACTTTAAAACTAATGATTAAGTTTTTAAATTTTCAAATATACAATTTGATCATATTTCAATTGATAACGATATCATTTATGTATTCATGAAATTAAACCATACACATAGATATATGTTTATTTCTTATTACACGACACTATTTTCATTATTTACATTTTTACTTGGCATTGTTTGTTGAGGTGATTTTCGTTTCCATGTTGCTTTTAACATGAAATAATTATATAAACCAGTCCAAAGCATAGTTAGTATCCATGCTTTAACGTGTGAAATCATAAAATATGTAGTTATCAAATGATTTGTTATTAATGATATCACTATACTACTGGAATATGTCATATATGTTCTGGCTAACGATGAGCAATATGTTCCTTCATATTCACCAAATACCAATTGTTTATGTGAAAAATGACGCACAAATATACTTAAAGTATATGAAAGCGTCCAGCATATCGTTGGTTTCTCCCAATCATAAATATATATCACTGAAATAGCATAATCTATACAAGCTTGTACAACATCACATATTGCGCCACTTAAAACAAAAAATAAATATTGTGGAATTTGATAACCACAACACTTATATTTTTCCCTATTTATCAGCATATCTTCTGGCTAGTTTTATTACGATTAACGTAATATTACTAGACGCTTACGGTATGTGCTCCCTTCCTTTTTTTTTGGTTTTCAAGATTCACCACCTCAAACAACAGAAATACGTAGGGATTTTGGCTATTCGATATATAATGAATAATAAAATAAATTAAGTATTTCTAATCACTAAATGATAATAAAAATTCTGTTATTATGTGTGTATGTATGTGCGAGTGAGAAAGAGAGTGAGATCTCTATCCTATTCCGGTGCTGCTAATCCCTCAAGAATCTCTAGTTTGGAGAAAAAACTGAAAAAATACTGTGTGAAAAAATGGCATCTTCGCCAATTATACTCAGTTTGATTTAAATATATCGATTTAACAGCTATGAAGAAGTATAAAAATTCGAATATGGTGTTAATCACTGAAGTTGATGATGATAGTAGTATCATTTCAGCAATATCTTCGCCAGGAGGATATAAATCGGTAAAATCGGTAGTAGATGATGATTTATATTCATTGGGAAAGGTTACACTTGAAAGTTTCCAAAAAAGTATTAGTGAAAAGAGCAAATTACCTGAAATGTATGTTGGAGGATTGAGTCATAGACCATTACAAACTCTTAAGGATATTGACAATGATAATGTAAAGATAAGATCACCCGCTCGCGAAGCTGAAACAATAAAAGATTATTTACCTCCATCTGATGTAGTATTAGATGACAAGCTTAAAGGTTTGCCAGGAAACCTTAAATTATCACCAGCTGAAACTAGAAAATATTTTGGAAATAGAGCACGACATAAATTTATGGAACGTACTAGCTTCATAATGAATCAAAGAAATATTACAAATACATCGAGTACTGTTGTAACGGATAAACTATATTACAACAATGAAACAACACATATTAATGATAGTCACGCATTCTCACCGCCTACTCGTAAAGTAGTAAAACCAAGAAATACATCAACTGCAAGTACCAATACATCTATAAAATCTTCAGCATTATCTTCTTTAACAATATCAGTAAGAAATAATCAATTTGATGGAGATGAAACAAATAATGTTGATATCAATGACGAGGATATAACATTAGATGGTTCATACAATGATTCCACTGATTATTTTGATTATGATGAAGAAGAAAATGAGGATGTAATGCAACTTGAAAAAGATGAAGAAGATTATGAAGATGATATCGAAAATTTAACTTTAACAAGTAAGCTTATGAATGATGGTGTAGATATAACAGAACCAGTATCACCACGCACAAAATATATTGAAGGTTGTTTAAGAGAAAAACTTAATCCAAGGGCATCACTTGTTATTCGTAAGAAATTAACAAAAAAATTAGAGTTACAACATTTAGGTTTTGGAGATGATTATGGTAAATTGCTTGCAGAATCTATGAAAGATTTGCCATTTTTAGAATCCATTAATATTGCTGATAATAATTTAACTGATGATGGTTTAGGTCCAATTATATGTGCTATTGTAAAAATTCCTGGATTATTAGAAGTAGATATGTCACAAAATGAAATAGGTTCAGTAGCTGCTGAAGCAATGGGTACATATTTAGAGAGTGATACTTGTACTTTAGAAAGATTAATCTTAAAAAATGCTGATGTTGATGATTTTGAAGGTGCAGCATTTATAACAGCATTAATGAAAAATAAAAGTGTCAAAGAAATTGATTTATCAAATAATAAATTAGGTACAGCAGAAAATTTAAATACTGTAATGCCTGATATAACTACATCTGGTGAAGCATTAGCAGAATTATTAAGAGATCCAAATTGTTATTTACAAACATTAAAATTAGCATGGAATATGCTTCGACTTGATGGTGGTGTTGAATTAGCATCATCATTAGCATATAATAAATCATTAACATATTTAGATTTAAGTTATAATGCTCTTGGTAAGGAAGGTGGTATGGCATTAGGTGATTCTTTAATAAATAATCGTACTTTAAAAACTTTATTATTAGCTACAAATGCAATAGATTCTGTTGCTTGTTTTACTATATGTACTGGTGTATTAGAAAATGAAAATTTAGAATATATAAATTTAGATGGTAATGCAATAGGTGAACAAGGTGCAAGAGCATTAATGATGATACCAACAATAATAGGTGCACGTGTAAAAATAAGTGCACAAAAATGTAATGTATCATTACGTGATTCAGCATGTTATTTTGATTTTGATAATTTATTAAATGATTATAAATTAGAATTATCAAAACCATTTGAACGTGCAATAGCATTATTATTATTACAATTAGTTGTTGGTCATCATACATATATATTTGAAAATTTTGAATATGAAGAAATTATTGATGGTAAACGTAGTGGTAAAAGAGATATAATACAATTAATACCATATCGTGATAAATCAAAAATGCAATATTTTGATGATAAACAACGTAAAATTGAACATGGTTTTCAATCAATTATTGATGCATGTTCAAATACAGAAAATGCTATAAAATTTTTTAATGATGTTGATCTTGATGGTAGTGGTGAAGTTGAAAAAGATGAATTTCAAAAATTATTAAGTAATATGGGTATATATTTAGATGAAGAAAGACTTCAAGAATGTTTTGATACATATGATACTGATCAAGGTGGTACATTAGGTATAACAGAATTTTTATTATTTTTAAAAAAAACTCAAGAAGAAACATCTGCTAGATTACGTGATTTAATATCATCACCAGCATATTGTTTATCAACAAAACCTAATATTAGATATGTACCACCTAATGATGGTATATTATATTTTTCTATTGTTGATGGATTTAAAAGAAAAGATATATATCGTACAATGACAAGTGTTGATCGTGATAATATTGATCTTGTTGCAAATTGTACTGGTGATCCAACAAAAATGACATCATTTGGTGTATCAGCTGCAAAATTAAGATTAGATGAAGCATTTTCATTATATAATTCATTAATGGCTGATGGTACACAAAATAAAACAGAAATATTAGCTATAATATTACCACAATTAGGTAATCCAGCTGATGCAAGAATGTTAGTATCAAAAGCATTAGATGGTAATAAAACAGAAATGTTACAATTAAGAAGAAAATTAGGTACTGCAGTACGACCAGTATTAGGTATTGTTAATGGATATTTTGTATTAGATTTATCAAAATCATTAGATAGATTATGTTTAGTTAGATTAATTGAAATAAGTAAAACAAGAGCAAATATAAGAGCACGTACAACAAAAATACCTGGTGGTAGAGTAGCAGATATATCACATCGTGGTAATAATAGTTGTTTTCGTAATGAAATGTTTAATGGTAAAAAAGTTACAATTAATCAACAATTTGCAACACCAATGCCTAAATATGGTATATTATCATTTGATTTTAGTGGTAGTCCAAAACCAAAAATTGATGAAATTGTATCTGCAGATAGTCGTGTTATAAAATCATTAACAGAATGTTTTTTACTTAAAAATAAAGATTATAAAGATGCAATGAATAAATTATATAGATATAAACAATTATCATATATGACAAATAATGGTGATGCAAAAACAATATATGAATGTGATTGGGATCGTGCAACATTAATTGGTGATACAGAATATGAATTTTATGATAATCTTTCAAGTAGATTATATGAACATAATTCATCAACAGAAAATGAAGATGTAAGAGTTAATTATTTTGGTTGTGCTGATCTTATTACATTAGATCAACTTATTGAAATATGTACAGGATCATTGAATTTAAAAATAGATAATAGTGTATGTCCTGGTAGTTTAAATAATTCAAAAAATAAAAGTAAATTAAAATTAGCAAAAACAAATAAAGAAGAAGAAGAAGTTGAAGAAAAAAGAGAAGAAAAAGAAAATGGAGAAGGAGGAGAAGGAGAAAAAGGAGAAAATAATATAGATGAAAATGAAGATGTTGGACCAATAAAACGTTCAGATGATTTTATGATAAAATTAAAACATTTACTTGCATGTGAAAATGTTAAATCTCAAGCAAAAGCAGCAAGATTATTAGAATTATTAGATGATGTATTTGGTAAATTATGGTTATATTGTAGACATGTTGCAATAATATGTGAATGTTATAAAAATTTAGGTACAATAAAAAAAACGGATTCATTTGGTACTTATCGTGTTGAATTAGTTATAGCATTATTTGAACGTATCGTTGATATGCATAATTTTGAATTAATTATGAGAGTATTAGAACCATTTGAAGTTGGTTGTTTATATTGTCGTTTAGGTTGGTTATCATTATATAATCCAATGAAACCAGAAGGAAGTTTTAATCTTGATTTATCAATATGGGAAGAAAGAATTGTTGCAAAAACTATTGTTGTATTAGCTACTGATGAACCTGGAGATAATTTATCCAAAGCTAGTTTTGCTTGGGATAGATATGGTGATTGTATTCCTGGTTGGGAAATGACAGTGTCATGGTGTAAAGAAGATGGTTTACCTAATAGAGGTACATTTTGTTTTACATATTATTCAGGAGAAGGAGATCAATTAAATGGTTGTAAACCAAATATTGGTTTAAGAAAATCATTATTGCAACTAGTTTACCTAGATGAAAGAAACATAATTAGCGATGAAGAACGTAAGCGTATGGCAACAGAAAATGAAATGATCGATGATACAATACCAACTGCAGGTGTTACATACATGAAGAACAATGGCAATTTATGGATGACTTATCTAACACCAGAAAAGAAATAAGTAATAATGTAAATATGTATTCAATTTGTTATTTACAATCTTTAATTCCTGTTACTTGAATAGATATATTTCTAGTACGTGGTCCATCACATTCTACGACAATTATAGATTGCCATGTTCCAATTTTTAATTGACTATTTGATACTGGAATAGATTCACTTGTTCCTAATATCATAGAAATAAGATGTGAGTGACAATTAATAGGTTCTTGTTTTCTCCATGCATCATCTCCACCAGGCCAATCAACAGGTCCTTTGCGAAGATGCAGATCATTATGTAAATATGGGTAATCAGGAGGTACTAACTTTAAAAAATATTGTCTTATATCATCTACTAATCGACCTTCCATTTCATTAATCGTAACACCAGTTGTTGTATGCCTGCTTAGAATCGTTACAGTACCTTCTACTATACCAGTTTCTGCAACAATTCTTTTTACATCTTTAGTGATATCAGTAAGATGGATTCCTTTCAATGTTTTTATTGCTAATTCCTCATATCCTGAAACTGCAATACCTTGTTTAATTATTGCATTTAAACCAGTATTGACCACTCTATGTGACCTGTTTAGAAATGAAAAACAAGGATAAAATAGGAAACATATTAAAAATAATTGCACTAGCATCGTTAATTGCCACGTCAATTTTCTCGATTTCGATTTCCTGAAATTTCCCGGCCCATTACCAAGAAGGTGTGGAAAAAGTTGAGAAAAGGAAAGAAAGAAGAAGAAGAGAAGAGGCTTTATTTAGTCCTAGTTATATTATTATTATGTTATTATTATGTTAAAACTTAAATTTAAAAAATAAAATTGCAAAGGAAGATCACACCCATTCATTATGGATCATTATTCTCTTGGTAAATTATTTTAATTTCTTCTCAAAATGTATGATCGGTTTTCAAAGCCTTATTTATATGTCGTTCATCATCATTATCTAGTGGGATTGTTTGTTCTTCGTTATAATTGCGAGTTTCAAGATACCCACAATAATGAGTGATCTCACAACTATTATAGCCACCTTTCACAGGTACAATTACTACATCATTGTAAAAAGTAGTACCATTTCTTTTATAATTAATGACACTCATTTTTGCAACTAATCCTGCTCTCATTTTCAGCTTTGCTTTTACTATTTGAGCATTATCTGTCAAAGGACCTTGTAATATACTACATGTTTTACCATCAACATCTCTTATGTCATAACCACATAAATCTACCCAATGTTTATTAACATGTAAAATTTTTCCCTCTGCATCAGTAAGTACCATTGGCCCAGAACAAATCATAATTAATCTTAATAAATCAGATATACGAATATTTATAGCTAATTCAAGAAATTTTTCTTGTGTCATTTGTAATTTCGTTTTAACAGATTTTGAATTAATTCTACGATCGAATATAGGTTCATCTTTTACTGTTTCATTCTCATTGATAGATTCAACGTTCTGGTCTACATTACTTCGTTTTTTATTCTCAACATGATTATCAGCAGTAGTATCACCATTTAATTTATTAGTTGTACTATTATTCAGCGATGACAAAATTGTGGTAATTGGGATACCACCTGATACAACACTACAATCATTTACACCAGAAGTACATGATATTTGACACATTTCACTTTCAGAAATAATCTCTACATTACTTAATACAGATGCGAAATGAGTTAGAACAGGTAATTCACAATTTTCACCAACTGCCACCATAGTATCATACACTGGAAACACTGTTACATCACCTCTAAACATTTGACCATTTTTTTTATAGTTATGAATACGCATACTACCATATCCAGTTTCACATACATCTTTAGTCAATGTTGAAGCAGTTTTTAAATTAGTTCCTTTACCTTGAAGAAATGAACAAGTATAACCAACTACAAGATGTGGTTCCCACTCACAAAAATCTGACCAACATTTATTTGCATATTCAATATAAAATGGTGGTTGACACGTAGTTAATATTATCATTGTATCCTTAATTTTTAATATATCATTTATATGTATTGGTGGATATTTAGTCATAATTTGTAATTGTTCTGCATTCTGTAATATACTTCTGTTTCTTCCATTATAAAACTCATTTACCCAAGCTTTAAATAATTTGGAAACATTATCAGCATCTTGTTTTAATAGCTTTTTTTCATACTCCAACCTTTTAATTTCACCTTTAAAGTAACATAATTCTAATCTTAGCTCCTGCACAGTAGCTTGTAAACGATGATTGCTATTTTTTAAGTGATCATAGTCTTGGTTACTATGACTTGTTAACGTATGCGATGCAGTTGATGCACTTGTTGTACTTGTACTATTAACACTTGTATTACTAGACATTTCTATCAATTATTCATAAACCATATTGGCAACTGAAATAAAGTATATGAGTTTTATGTTAAATAATGTATAATTAGCAATGTTAAATCATTCCAATATTGTGGTAGCGCTACCTGAATGATTCAATGCAATTAGTACCACAGGTTGAAGTTCGTAGTTACTTTCTGAACACTCTTGAAAAAAAAGAGGGCCTCACCGGGAATGTTCTGAGGCACCTGACGTGTGTGTGAGAACTTTTTCAATAGTTATGTAAAGTTTAATTTATGTATTACATCTTTTAATATATGTCCACATGACATATTAATATTATTTTTATTGCTTCTAAAATGTAGTTTAATATTAGAACGATCGGCTCGTGTTGGACCGTTATTGACTAAAGCTATTGGAATATTCAATTTAGCTGCTCTATCTACGAAACGGTAAGCAGAATATACTTCTAATGAAGTTCCTATAATAAGTAAACCATCAGCTTTCTCTAATTCAGAATATACTGTTTCTACTCTTTTTGTGGGAACGTTATTACCGAAAAAAATAACTTGTGGCATTAAAACACCAGAACATTTCGGACAATTTGGAATACAAAATTTATTATAATCAACAACACCATCTAAATTACTATCACCATCAGCTCTTATGATTTGTTTATTCAATGTATTCATTTCCTTATAATATTCTGTTATATTTTTTGTGATTTCTGGATTCATATCTTCAAGTTTCATTTGTAACATTCTACGCGAAAATTCAGTTTTACAACTTAAACACTCAACAATATCATTCCTTCCATGTAAATCAACAACATTAATACTACCTGATTTTTGATGTAATCTGTCAACATTTTGGGTTACAATCATACCAACTTTGTTATTTTTTTCTAATATAGCTAATGAGTAATGCCCAGAGTTAGGTTGAGCTAATTGGAATTCTTTGTATCCTATAATTAATATAATTAACAATAAATGATTGTAAGATTCATATAATAATGATGTATGAGAGTGAATGAAACCTAATATACTACGTGCCCAGTATCTTTTTCGCGAATTTTCATTTGTAACAAAATCCAGATGGACCATAGGTTTATGTCCAAACTTATATGATCCATTTTCTCCTCGATAGTCAGGTATATTTGAGTCAGTACTTATTCCAGCACCAGTGATCACAGCGATTCGATTCTTACTAGCTATAAATGATGTTAACTCTTCAACTTCTTGACTATATACGTCTCGAATTTGTTTGGGTAATATATCACTATTTGATAATGTTCCTATACTTCTTATTTCTCTTGAATATAGTCGTATAAGTCGCGTTTTATGAAAATTAAGTGAAAATAGAAAAATCATTATGTAATAAAGCATCGAGTGTTTGAAATAATTCAATCAACTAAATAAACTCTCAACAAATATCCTAAAGCGTGTATAAAACAAATTATTCTCACTCCCGACTGGATATTTAAGCAAGTATCGCAAACAAGATCTGCATGTGCAGAATTTCTTCATCAGATATTTTTACAGGAACTACATGTAAGAAAAGATGAAAGCAGCACTTTAGGAGAGAAAGAAAAGTCTATAGAGAGGAGAAACTTGAATCATTTGCTATCTATTTAGTTCCGATCATTTGTTCTATTCAAAATATACATTTAAACTCATTACCAGGAATAACGACTATAACCGGAACTGAACTCATTTTCTGTTTTACTCAGTACTATTAGTAAAATCTCGTGTACAAACTGTTATTATGGACTCTTTGTAAAAGCTTAGTCGATATATATACAGGCGACAATGGCCTATTTGTATTCTACGTCAACACCTAGCACTCCGAATACAAGTAAATGGTTAGATGGTCCTACTGCTTCATTTTGTAGTCCAACAATTCATTATTCGTTTTCGGATTTAAGATCATATAGATTTCACCATCATGCCGCTGCTAGAAGAATACAATCACTTTATAGAGGTTATAACTCAAGGTATAAATTATGGAGTTATGGTGGTACTCTAATGGTATCACGAGTTGTCATTTTACAAAGATATTATAGGGGACATTTAGGACGGAAAAGAATAGCAAAAATGTATAGACAATGGTTAGATTCTAAGGCGAATAATATTATAGGTGTTTATCGAGTATGGAGAGCACTTCGGTTGGTGCGAATTAAAAGAGCTGATCGGAATGTTGTATATGTTATCAAAATACAATGTGCTTTTCGTGCAAGAGTTGCACGTGCTATAATTACTGAACTAAGAAGAAAAAGAGATTTGAAAGCCTGTATTATAACTCAACGAATTGTAAGAGGTTATTTAGGACGTCGTCGATGTAAAAGTGTTAAATTTCGTATTTCTTTATATAAAAAATTTATCAATGATATTCGGCATAAATACTTTGCGGATATAAAATTGAATAATGGTAGGGTAGGGATAGATTCTATTGATATAAGTTGCATGAATAATTGGGAAATTTTAAATTTAATATTCTGTCATATTGTTGGTACTCGAAACTTAGTAATTGCATATGAATTATCATTTCAATTAAAAATTAGTCGACCTAAATTTTCTTTAGGTAGTATGGTATTTAAATTAGTACAATTATTAATATGGGTAGGAGAAGGTAAAGCACAAGTTGTTCGAGAAGATTATTTACAAAATATTATAGGTTCATTATTATTTGAAAAAAATTTTAATATTGATATGGATGATGATAATACCGAATACAATATTTTTTATTATTGGCAATCGTTACATATGATACCTCCAGATGCTGCGAAACATTCAATAAATAATTTTATTGATCCAGTTTCAAGATTTCATTATACATTTGGAATTATTAATAATAATTCGTCAACTATTCATGTAGTACCATCATCAACTATTAATACTGCAGAACTTGAAATATCTACTACTACTCCTATTGCAATGAATACTCAAGATGAAACGAATGAAATACCAAAACCAAATACAAATAATGAAGATATTGAAAACGATGAATTAGATTTTATGGATGATGAATTAGATATTATTGAAGAGAAAAAAAGTAATAAAAAAATTGAACAGGAGATAGTATCGAATGAATTAGATCATGATGAAAATATGTTCTCACCTTATTATAATACATTTAATAATGAAAATATTAAAGGATTTAATGCAGAAATTTTGAATGAAATTGAATTTTTTTATATAACACAAGTAATAAAAGATTCAAATAAAGAATCATGGATATTAGCCGTTAAAGCATTTTTTTTATTACTTAAACATAATTTTGCTTCTGATTTTGGTGCAGATCCATATGTAACAAAAGAAAGAGAATTACTTAATACAAGAGTACAAAATTTATTACGTGAAGCAAAAAAAAATTCATTTTTATCAACAAAACAAGATTATGTCAAGTATATTGACATATGTAATAATATATTTACTAAATTACACAAAGTTATCTGTACAAAAGTAGTAAGATTTGATACTTGTACAATTTATGATTATCACAAAGCTATTGAAAATAGTTATAATTCATCAGTTAAAACAATATCTATTAATGCTCATGTTGATATTATTCAAGCTGGTGGATTTGTTGTTGTTACGGGTAATTTAATATATTTTAAAAAGGATCCTAAATATGGTGATAGTATATCAAAAAAATGGTTACATAATTTATTTCCTGATAATTTTAATGTTAATAAAAATAATATGAATAGTAGAAATAAATGTGTATATATAGCACCATTAGTACTTAGTAAAGAGGATATACATCATATTGTTGAATTAAGTATAAATTTTTTTACATCAAAATTAAAAGTTGATGCTAATGATGTAAGAGGTAGAGGACAATTATTTAATTTAATAGAATATTTAATAATACATTTACGTTTATCATCAACAACACCTAATTGGTCAGTTATAACTGATAAAAATAAGAATAATAAAATAATATTCAATAGTTATTATTCAAAATATGGATGTGATTTAAAATTTTCATTACCATCATTAGAATATAATAGAAGAGCACGTAATAGTATAAGAGGAGAAGCATATTCAACAATATTATTACAAAAATGTTATCGTGGTTTTAAAGGTCGTATGTTATATCGTCGTTTAATATTTAAAAAAAATGAAATATTACGACAAAAAAAACGTGATAATAAATATAAAAATAAATTAGAATATACTCGTATATGGCGTTATTTACGTTTGTGTAAAATTCAAGCAATATTTAAAGGATATAGTTGGCGTAAAAAATTATCATTAATGAAATTATCAGTTATATTAATACAAAAAATATTTAGAGGTTTTAGAGCCAAATTAATATTAAAACGTGAAATATTAAGAAAATTAAGAGGTCCAGATGTATTATTAATGTGGAATAATTCATATGAATTACCTAAAAATATATATCATGAATCAAAAATTAATAAAATTGTTATACCAAAATTTAATTTAATAATATATCGATGTGGTCATAATTATCGTTTAGTTGGATTAGATATAAGAAATAATAAAATGAAATATGAAGGATTTGTATATAAAAATGAAATAGAATCATTAATAGATCAACATAATAATGGTAATTTAACATGGGTTGATGATGATAAATTATCATTAAAATTATGGCATTATGAACGTATTGTCCAATTATTAATACAAAATATTGGTATTATTTATCCTATTACACCTGTTACACAAGAATTAGGTTATAAAAATAAATGCTTAGCAATAGTTATTCGTAAAGATGCAAATGTGAATAATCCTGGTACTCGTATAGCTAATCTTAATCGAATATTAGAAGATCAAAGAGAAATATTTGATAAAAGAAAGAAAAAAAATTGATTTTTATTAATAAATAACAAATATATAATGTAAATTATGTTGCAATAAATTATAATATAAATCCATCGAATATCATAAATCTATTTGGTTGCAAATCACCATTTTTCATATTATAATGTTTTGCCATAAAACTTATTAATTTTGGTGATGGACGATCATATGCAATAAAACAAGGATTTATTGATAATATTTCTAACATTTTTTTAAATAATAATATACCTATTCCTTGCCGTTGATAAATATCACTAACATAAAAATCTAACAAACATATTGGTGATACTTGTACAACTTTTCCGTCTTTTTTATAAAAATATAAATCTTTTTTACCATACTTTATATATCCTATTATATTATCTTTATTTCGGCATACTATTAGATTATGAGTAGATGCCGCTGGCGATAAAAACTTCTCTAATGAAGTTATTGGATCATTCAATTGCTGACTAACTCCTGATTCTCGACCAAGTTGATCCAAAATCAATCCGAACTTGGTTTTTACTTCGTTACTAAAATCATTCACCATAGATGGTGTTAATAGTTCCATTTCATATCTAGTACTTTCCATTTTTAAAAATACCAATACGAACAATTGCTAATGAAACTTTGTACAAAATTACTGATTACATAGATTGATATGTGGCTTAAGATTCCAATATCTTGATCAACAAAGAATAGTCACGATGGATAAGCTCCAAAACGTGACTATTACCGACTAAAAAAAAGTAACTTTTTTGGAAGTGAAATTCAAAATTCCACACCTCGAACCGGTATTCCCATCACCAATTAATTTAGCATTAAGAATTAAACTACCTAATAAACCAGAGGCTGTAAGTATTATTGCGGTTACATGTTGAAAATTTGGGATCATCAACGGCATTATTTCTTCCGATTAGGAAAGGCATAATTTCCACAGCTTCAATCCAGAGTCGCTAAATAATTAGCCTAAATTTTGCAAAATTTTGGGTAACCAATACCTTCAAAATGTCAACAACTCCATCACCTGTTGTCGCAGTTGGTGATAAATTGAATTATGTTGATGAAAATGGTACTAAAATATGTGCCATTGTAAGTTCAATAAAACAAAAGAGTAAAGCAAAACATAATTCGTATTATAATTACAAATTACGTATTGAAGGATCAGATGAAACAATTAAAACTAGATTATTGAATCTAGATTGGGAGAAAATAGAAAGTAAGAAAAAGAAAGCTAAATATAATGATCAAATTACTTTACCTCCTCATAAATACATATTGGCACCAATGGTTGGTGGAAGTGAATTAGCATTTAGATTGCTTTGTAGAAAATATGGTACACAATTAGCATATACCCCTATGATAAATTCAGAAAGATTTGCTATAGATGAAGAATATCGCAGTCAAGAATTTCAAACAACAAATGAAGATCGACCATTGGTTGCACATTTTTCAGCAAATGATCCTGATACTTTAGTAAAAGCAGCTAAATTTATTGAAGATAAATGTGATGCAATTGATTTAAATTTAGGTTGTCCTCAACGTATTGCATTTACTGGTCATTTTGGTTCATATTTGTTAGGTGATGAAGATAGATCATTAATATTGTCGATAGTTAAAACATTAAATGATTCAATAAGTATACCAGTATTTGTTAAAATTAGATTATTAGATTCTGTTCCCGATACCATCAAGTTATGCACACAATTAGCTGATGCGGGTGCAGCATTAATTGCTATACATGCTAGATATCGTGTAAATTTAGTCGGACGTACTGGTCCAGGTGCACGTGATGGACCAGCTCATCTAGATCAAGTAGTTACTATAAGAGAGGCATTAAAAGATTATATTTGTAAGAAAACAAATCAAAGAGTTGCTATAATTGCCAATGGTAATGTGATAACATATTCTGATGTTGAAAATAATTTACAATTTACTGGCGCTGATGGTATAATGAGTGCAGAAGGTATACTGGATAATCCAGCATTATTTGCAAACAGAGATGTCAAAAAAATTGATTTAGCATTAGAATATTTACAATATGTTGCTAAATATCCAGTAAAAATGAAATCAATAATATTTCATATTCGACGTATACTTAAAGCTGAATTAGAGACTTATCAATTAATGGATGAATTAGTTGTTTGTGAAAATTTTGATAAAGTATCTGAGATAGTTAATTGTATTTTAAACTATCAAAGTAGTAATAATTATATTCATGATGAAAAGAAAGCTGAAAAAATGAAAAAAGCAGCTGAAAAAAGAAAATTAGAAGCAGGTAAACGTAAAGCATTTGAAGAAAGAATGATACGTAAAGCTAAAAGAGAAGGAAAATCATTAGATCATTATTTACAGGTACTTTACAAAAATATATCACATATATTTATACTTATATTTTAAATTTATTAAATAGTTGGGCAGTGAAAATCCAACAATAGATGAAATAAAGGAATTAAAAAGTATGGAAAAAGATAAAGGATTTGAAATATGGAAAAATAAACATTCACAACATTGTTACAATTATCATTTTTCTCCTGAAGGTTGTCATCGAGAAAGAACATGTTCATTTTTACATGCTGATCCAACTTATGGAGAAACTGTTTCATTTGGTTAATTTATTATAAAATAATAAATAACCAGTTTTAGAACCACTATGTGTAAAAATATTACTAGAATATCCATAACCATCTTTTTGTACTGTATCAAGTGTAACTTCAGTAACTAGATTATCATTAAATAATAACCATTTATTGCTATCATCTATTGCTGAATAACATGTATAATGACCAAATTGTGCATTACCATCATGAATTACTATAGTTTGTAATTTATAGTTACTACTACTCGTTGTTATATTAGAGCAATATGAACCTATATCTAATGACAATGGAAATTCAAATTTAGTTCCAATTTTAGATATGGAATCACTTACATCATCGTATGCAAATCTTTTTAAATGGACACATAATGTTTCTGGTAATTTTACTATTTTAATATTTTTTTCAGCTTCTTGTATACCATTAGAAGTATTATATTCATTTAATTTTTCAACAGCAAAATAATTATTTATTGAATCAAGTAAATCTTTAGTATTAGTTATATCAACTGATAAACTTAAATTATTTCGTTTCTTTGTATATTTAGTAAAATCTATATTAATGCATCTGATAATATTCTGTGTTTCACAACAAAAAATAGATGATAATTGATTATTTTCAATATTATCATTCGCCATATTACTATTTACAATACTCTCATCAACTTTATTTAATAATTTCAAATAAAATTCTTGTGCATCTTCTTGTATTAATGCATTAATACTTAAATTATCACATAAATTACTTGTATTACCTACTTCACTATTATCTAATTGTTGGAATAAATTCTGAAGTGATTTACCAACTGAGTTTTCTTTAAATTTAGCATTTAAAATTTTAACTTTGTACAGTTTATTACGATATAATGATTGTAATACTGCATTCATATAGCATGTATTCCCTAAGTTCTTTATACCAACAAAACCATTCTTCTTTTGTTCATTTAAAGAGTTTCTTTTACTACTAAAGCGTCTTAAAAATGGTATTCGATGGAGTATACATGTGTAGCATGCTATGTTACTCAACACGAGAAGTAGTAGATATACCTGCATTTCCGAGTTTCTTTTGCTCTAGTAGAATTTCTAGCAATATTCCTTGAAGGAAATTCCTTCATAAAACCGGAACTAAATAAATGAAGAGTATTGATTTCATTAATTTGGAACAGTGCAGGTAATTTACTATCGTAATTAATAATAAAACTAATAATATACTATTATTATTCTTTGAAGAGTATTTGTTTTCTTTTTGAAGCAGGACTCGGAACCGAACCCTACCTGTTATGAAAACTATACCAAAGTAGAGGAAATTGAAGCTGAAGTGAAGGATGAGACTTTTTCTTTTATTTCTATGTGCAATCAGCGTTGTTGGTGCCAGTAGCAGTGACACCTGCGCTGTAGTTGATAGCAGTAAAGAAGATTGTGGATTTATGGGTATTACAGAATCTCAGTGCTATGAAAGTGGTTGCTGTTGGGTACCTGCAGGCACAAATAGTGATGAGCCTTGGTGCTATAAACAAGGTAGTCATCAAGGATACAAACTATCTAACTGGTCTGAAACAAAAACTGGGTATGAGGGTAGTTTATCTCTTGTTGGTGATGTTAACAAGGCATATGGTGATGATTTAACATCGTTAAAATTACAAGTAATTTTTGAATCAGAAGATATTTTTAGAATTAAAATAACTGATCAAACATCAACCAGATGGGAAATTCCACAAAGCGTACTATCACGACCATCAATAACTAAAAAACCAACTACCCAAAAGTATTCATTTTCTTATACAGAGTCACCATTTACGTTTAAAGTTATTCGTAAAGCAGATAATGTTGTAGTATTTAATATGGATAATACTTTCGTTTTTAAGGATCAATATATTGAATTAACTACATCTATTGATTCTTCAGCAAAGACTTACGGAATTGGTGAAAGTGCAAGATTAAATCATGCATTAGCACCTAATTCTCGTAGTACTTTATGGGCTTCTGATACTCCTGCTATGGATAAATATACCAACTTATATAGCTCTTACCCATATTATTTGCAAATGATTAATGGTGCTGCTCATGGTGCAATGCTTATGAACAGTAATGGTATGGATATTGTTTTAGGATCAAGTTCATTAACATTTAAAACTATTGGAGGAATTATTGATTTATATGTTTTTGTTGGGAGTACCCCTACTTCTGTTATACAACAATATCAAAGTATTGTTGGTACACCAACTATGATGCCTTATTGGTCACTTGGCTTTCATAATTGCCGATACGGTTATAAAAGTATTAGTCAAGTAGAAGATGTTGTTAGTAAATTTTCTGAAGCTGGAATACCATTAGATACTCAATGGGTAGATATTGATTATATGCAAAATTATCGTGATTTTACATTAGATTCTGTAAATTTTGCACCAACTGAGGTCGCCAAATTTGTTGATCAGCTACATGACAATGGACAGCATTTCGTACCTATTGTTGATCCTGGTATTATGGTAAATGAAAATGATGCTACATATCAAAATGGCATGAAAGAGGGTGTATTTATCCGTGATATTACTGGAGAGTATTATCTTGGACAAGTATGGCCTGGTCCAACATATTTTCCTGATTTTTTGAATCCAAAAGCTCAATCATTTTGGACTTCTAGCTTAAAATCTTTCCATGATAACTTAGCTCAATTTGATGGTATTTGGATTGATATGAATGAAATTTCCAACTTTTGTAATAGTGGTCTTGGACAAGTATGTGCTAATACAGCAGCCTCTGGTTGTCCTGCTCCTGGTGCAAGTCAAACAAATTGTTGTCTTGAATGTAAAACAATTGATAGCAGTAATAAATTTGATTCACCTCCATATGCCATTTTAAATAATAAAGGCTTACTTGGTACAAAAACTGTTGCTCCAAGTTCATATCATTACGGCAATATTACTTTATATAATATGCATAATTTATATGGTTTAACTGAACAAATTGCAACAAATAAAGCATTAAAAGATATTCGTGGTAAACGTCCATTTGTATTATCTCGTTCATCATTCATGTCAACAGGTAAACATTCAGCTAAATGGACTGGTGATAATGCATCACTTTGGGATGACTTAAAATCATCCATTATTTCCATCATGGACTTCAATATTTTTGGTGTTCCAATGATTGGTGCTGATATTTGTGGATTTTTATTAGATACAACTGAAGAGTTATGTGCTAGATGGATTCAAGTTGGTGCATTTTATCCATTTAGTAGAGCACATAATGCTTTAGGATCACAAGATCAAGAATTGTATTTATGGGATAGTGTCACAGAGGCAGCTAAGAATGCTTTGGGTATGAGATATCAATTGTTACCATATTTATACACTCTTATGTATAAAGCTTCTACTGTTGGTGAAACGGTTGCAAGAGGATTATGGATAAATTATCCTAATGATTCTAAATGCTTAACAACTGACTCACAATTTATGCTTGGTTCTGGTATTCTTGTCAGTCCTGTGCTAGATGCTGGTGTTACAACTGTTAATGCATACTTTCCACAAGGTTTATGGTATGACTACCAAACTCGTTCATTAGCTGTTGATGCATCTAGTGGTGGAGTTACAAAAGTATTAAGTGCCCCATTGACATCTATTAATGTTCATGTTGCTGGTGGTAATATTTTACCATTACAAGAAAGCGCTTTGACTTCAACAATTGGTCGCACTACACCATTTACATTCTTTGTAGCATTAGATACTAATGGTGAAGCAAATGGTGAATTATTTTGGGATGATGGTGAAGAAATTGATATTGCAAAATATTTCAACAGTAAATATACTGCTAAAGTAGTCGGATCAACTGGTTCTTTAATATCATCTATATTAAAGAATACATATACCGCAGCAAGTAACAATGTTGTTGGAACAATTGTCATTGTGGGCAAAGGTATTACCAATCCATCCAGTATCACATTAAATGGTGTTGTACTTCAATCATCACAAGTGGTATATGATGCTTCTAAGAGTAGCATCACACTATCTAATCTAAATATAAAATTAACTGACAAAATTTCATTAACATGGTAAATTGTAAAAAAAAAGTATAGTCATTGCTATTATTACTAAATTATTTACAAATATACTGTTAGAGTAATATTAAAAAACTATTTACTTTTCTTATCCTTTTTTGAACTTTCTTTTCCTTTATTACTTTTAAATTTTGCAACTGCTTCAGAAAATTTTTCATCTAAAATATTACAACATTCTTCTAGATCTTGTAATCCTAATTTTAATGTCTCAATACTTGTTTTAGAATTATCACCTTTAGGATAACTTTGTAATCTAACATTCATTTTTGGTTCATAAGGATGAGGAACAGAATAACCACAAAATTCTGTTTCTTTACGTTGCATTAATATATGACGAAGTGTATTACCTAATGTATGATCTTCATTACCAAATATAAATGTTGCACTGTAGGCATTATTATTTTCACCAAGTTGGACCTTAAAAATATCTTCTGGTGGCACTGGTTCTAACCTTTGATCATTAACTGACATTTTCTAGTATCTATGCTATTCACAACCAATTGTAAACACTGTTTCTTATATTATTTCTCCTATATGAATGCCTACCTGTGTGGTGAGATAACGAGGTATGTGAATGGCGATGTGATTTTTGGCGAATGAAAACCGGTACCACCACCGAAAAAGAATAATACATAAATTAACAGATTATTGTGTACATTAGTCTGATTTAATACCTATTATTTCAATTGGTGTAGCTCTAGTCTTATTACAAATATTTAATAAACATAATACTGATATAGAGGAGGGAGGCGGTTTGGGGTGTCAATGTTGCAGGAAAAAGGAACACGAAAAAAAAAGTGAAAGAACAAACCGAATAGCAAAACAGACTGCAAACAATACAACAGGCCAACAACTACCAAATTAATTGAAATATGGCGATATTCAAGTTCATTTTATTGAGTATATTTCTTATTGGTAATGTATCACATGGATATGTATTTGGATCGAGTAAAAAAAGAAATTCTTTAACCTCCTTAAGATCTGACTTAGTAGATACGGCATCTAAAGCAGGAAATTTTAAATCATTATCAAAATATTTAAGTGAATCTGGATTAGCAAATGATTTAAAAAATGGTCAACACACACTATTTGCACCTACAGATGAAGCATGGTCTAAAATATCAACCGGAATGAAAGAAATGACAAATGATGATACCAAATTAAGAAACTTATTAAAATATCATTTAATTGAGGGAAAATTAATGTCTTCTTCTGTATTGATGTTGGATCAAAAGAAAGTATCAACAGAAAATGTAAATGCTGATTTAAAATTTACTGTAAATGCTATCGATGGTATAAAAGTTGATGATGCAAATGTTATCGCCACAGACATTCTTTGCGATAATGGCGTTATACATGTAATCGACAAGGTTTTAACACCAGATGCCCAATCAAGATTTAATCCTGCAAATGAAGCTGGTGTCACGGAACCGTTGATGTTTTGGGATCCATTAGATATCTGCCCTAAATCAAGGCGATTGTTTTCAAAATATCGCGAATCAGAGTTGAAACATGGACGCATTGCTATGCTAGGTGATATATATTCATATTTTAGTATTAAAAATATACACATCTTATTTTATACTACCTTAGCTTATGTAGGAATATTTGTGGGTGAGAGATACCCGTTCCTGGTTGGTAATTTCATCACAGGACCAGCTATTTATCATTTTCAACAAGCAGATTTACTCATTAATGCATGGACAGCAAATGTAGTAGGATTCATTTTGGCAGTAGAAGGATATAACATCGTCAATGGATGGGAGACACCTTCAGAAACTTTAGCATCAGGTGATACATTTGCAGCATTGAAACAAAATTATATAGCTGGTGATATTAATTTTGATCCATTAAATTTATGCCCCAAATCGCCTGAAAATTTCAAGCGAATGAGAACTAAAGAATTGAATAATGGTCGCCTTGCAATGTGCGCCCT
>JACCDO011223858.1_pt1 | contig 23212 bp, 21 predicted proteins | sample 7446101 | NCBI WGS metagenome assembly JACCDO01 (sample SAMN15323440, study PRJNA562643) | freshwater metagenome | isolation source: river surface water | place: USA:Blue River Watershed | collected 2017-08-16
AAAAAAACCTAAATACTTGTCCTTGTAATTGTAATTGTGAATGTAAAAAATGTAGAATGAAATATAATATGGATTTTGAAAATCGTAATCTTGAAAATCAAATAAACAATCAGATGATGTTAAATCACATGTTGTATGATCATAATAATCCAGATGATTATGAAGTATATATGAATTTAATGTTAGCAAATATATCATTAAACATATGTTGCTTTATGATAATTTGGACATTAATTTTTAGTGCATGTAAAAATACTAGTTTAAGTTGTATGATAATTATGTTTTTTGGTATTATTATTTGTTTGAGCTTACCAACTTTTCCTGGTAATAGTATTCCTAGATCTTATTACAATACATATTAGTAAAATTCTAATATAAAAATATTGTATTTTTATTTTTATGATAGAGATTATATATAGGATAGAATGATTTTAGATAATATTAAGAGATTTGTCAAATTGGCAAAAAAAGGTAATATTATTTATTTTGATACAAACTATAAGATATCATTTCCTGACGAAGATTATCTTAATTATCCATATGAATTAGGAGAAAATGAAGTTATCATGTCATTTCAGAATAATATTTATATTGTTTATGATAAAGAAACAACATTAGTTGAATGTTTTTTTGATATGGAGCCAGATTATGTTCAGTCTGAATATTATTTAAATGATTTTTCAAAAAATACAGGATACACCGATTATTGTTATCAATATATAAAAAGTAGTCCAAACATTTTGTTAACAAATTGTTTGATATTAGGTCTAGGTATTGGAAATATACCTAATTTATTAATTCAAAAATTTAATGATAAAATTAATATTATTGATTGTGTTGATATTAATAAAATATTATGTGTAATATATAAGCTATTTTTTAACGTTTCTAATAAAATAAAAATTTATAATGAAAAAGCTGAGGATTTTATAGAAAACACAAAAAAAATATATGATTATGTTTTTATCGATATCCCTTGTTTTATTGTAAATAAAAAATTTATGGATAATATAAAAAAAATAATAACAAAAAAGTGTTTTATACAAATTAATCTTATTGGTTCAGGAATAGAAGATATTGTACCAGAAGAATTATTTAATGATTTTACTATAATAGAAAGTAAAATTATAGATGAGAATAATATATTTTTTTTAGCAAACAAATAAAATATATATAATATTATTATATTATATGAGTTCAAATTATCAAGAAAAGTATTTAAAATACAAACAAAAGTATTTAGATTTACAAAAAGTTATTGAAGGTGGTTCAATAATAAATATAACTAAAGCTAATATAGGTGGATTAGTTGGAAGAGAATTAATTATAGCAAAACAAGATTTTGACAAACTTGGAGTAAGATGTGAAGCAGGTAAATATGATAAAACATATGAATCATCAAATCCAGATTTTTCCCGATATAAATTTAGAGTAAGAATTTGTGGTTTACAAGGAGTTTATTCTGTAATAATATTACCAAAATAAATTTTATAAATAATTAAATGTATTTTTATATAATATAAATTATATAAAAATGGATATAAATAGTCCTGAAAATACTTTATATAAAAATATTTTTATAATAATAGCAATATTTTATGTGACAATTCTTTATGTAATATTTGGTATTTATGTTACAACATTATTAGATGAATTTGGAGTAACTACATTTTTATCTAAAGATGATGAAAAAGAAAGTTTTTTTAGACAAGTACTAGGATTAGCTATTGTTGTTGGTTTAATTGCTTGTATTGCATATATTGGTAGAAATTTAATTCAATTAATACCATTTCCTCTTGATGGTGTATATGGATTTGATTATAAAGATGTTCGTGAAGTAAATACTGGACATATTTTATTTGTATTTTTATTTGGGTTCTCAGCAATAATTTTTAATAAAATGGAACATTTAAAAGATAAACTGAATTTAGTTAAATCTGTACATTTTGGTAAAAGGCCTTTGGATATATAAATTGTTTATTTATAAATTTACAGTATAAGTTTGTTCAGCTTTTTTCATTTGACTAGCTAATAAACCTCCTACACTAGCCATAATTATAATAAAAATCAATACAATAAAATCTTGTCCTTCAAAATAATTAATTTCCAAATCAGAATAAAGTATATAAGAGAAGAAAGTTCCTAATATTACAGAAGAAAATAATGGATTAACATTAGTACCATCTCTAGGTAGAAAATATGCAAGATATCCTATAACAAAAGTAATAATATATTGTTCAAAATTATACATTTGAATATATATGGTATATACAAAAATTATTTTATAAATTAATTTTTTATAATGGTTCACATATATAAAAAGTTACTTTTCTTGGAAATAAGTAAAACCAAATAATTTCTTTAACTATTAATTTTTCATTAGATTTTGTCAAAAATTCGAATTCTGTATTAAAAATTCTTGCATCATAATGTATATGTTTTGATCCTTTTGGATATTTTACAACTAGTAATTTTGGTCTAAAATAATTTTCACATATTGCGAAATTATATGAAACATTAAAAGATAGTGATTTGGATAAAAATCCAGGTATATTTATAATATCTCCGACCATATAATCTTTATTTCCATAATAAGTATAGTTTTCAAAACCATGGAAAAGTGTTACAGGATAATCTAGAGGTTCAACTTTATCAACAATATTATTAATTGATTTTTGTATCTGAATATCATAATCATTAATAGGTAAATTATTTGATAGTCTAGCATTTAACCAACAATGTCCAGCAACATACTGATTTAAAGAATAAAGATCGGGTACACCAATAGTAGCCTTATCTGTTTTATTAATAATTTCTTGCATAAATATATTTGATTTAACTAATTCTAAAGCATCATTAATTTTTCTAGTATATGGTAATTTGTCTTCTATATATTTTGTATTGTTAATTATCTCTATTTGTTTAATTTTGATACGATTAATTTCCTGAATTGGGTTATTATATTCTTTAATATAATCAAACATATTTAAAAACAGGAAAATAAAATCCCTATAATAATTATTATCATCAGGTCTAGTAAAAACAGTACTGCTTGTAATTTTTTTTAAATGTTGTTCTGTAATAATTGGATATCGCATCCATTCATTATGAATTTCTATAATTTTATAATATATGTGCCAAAATACCATTTTAATTTTATAATTCTTATACTATTATAATTTCATAGAACTATGTAAATTCAATTTTTATTAAACTAAATTTAAATTTATGAAAATATTTGATTATATCAAATAGTCTTATGGAAAAACTAATTCAAACATATCCTGAATATTTTGAAATATACAGCAGATATATAAAGGGACATAAAGTTAAAAATGAATTAGATGAACTTTATAAAACATTATTTACTAATGTAATTATACCTAATTATTATGAATTAATGTATAATATAAATGTTTTAGTTGACGAGTTAACTAAAATATATTTTATAGATTTAGATAATCAATTTTATAAACTGATACCACTAATTGATTATATTGAATTTATTTTTGGTAATGTTTTATATGAAACATTTTTATTTGAATTAAATAAAATAACTAAAGAAAATATTAATCTAGAACAAATCAATATTTTTAAATATATAATAACAGTGGAACTTGAAAAATTCAGTATTTATAAGAAAATAATAGTAAGTCTTGATTTAGAATCTAAATTTTTACCTGTTATGATACAAAGAAGTAAAAATTGTGAATTAAAAATATCATTGTGTTTAAAAAAAATTATTGAACATTCTAATTTTAAAAATATATTTATTGAGTGTAATAATTTTATTAAAGAAAAAGATAAAGATATAGAAGTTTCAATTAGTAAAGTAAAGAATTACAATAGTTTTATTAAGCTTGGATACTAGTAAAAATTGATTATAAATTATATTGTTTTAATTTATATAATAAAAAATGATGTTTTGTCAGGATGTTTTCAACTCTAGATCAAGAAGAATAATTGGTAAGTATTTAGGTAAAGGTTCTTTTGGTCAAGTGGTTTCTAATCCAAGAATTCCATTAGAAGATGAGGATATACTTGAACTAATAGAAACTGATGAAGTTTCTAAAATATTTAAATATAAATGTGATTATGATAGTGAAATTAAATTTTATGAGGAAAATAAATGGATTAATGATTACGGAGATTATTTTGTACTTCCACTGGCACATGGAGAAATATCAAGATCCAAAATTGAAAATTATAATTTAATTTATAGAGATTGTAATTATAATTATAATTTAAGTAATGATTTAAGTAAACAAAATTTATACCATATAATTTATAAAAAAGGAGTTGATATAACTACAACAACTAAGACATCGATAAAATTTTTAATAGGAATATCAAAAATATTTAAATTACTATTGATATTAAAAAGAAAAAATTTGTATCTACCAGATCTAAAAATTAACAATATGGTAGATATGTTTGAATATTCTAATGACAAACCTTATTTTAAAGAATTTAGAAGTAATTATAAAATTATTGATTATGCTATGATATTATCTACAGACTATAAAGATTTGGAAAAAACTATTGATAATTTATTTTATGTTGATGAAAGAATATTTGACAGTGGTATAGAATATCCATGTTTCCCAATGATGGATATTTTGATTATTAAAAATTTACATGGAGATTTAGTAATTACTCAAGATGTTAATTTTATTAATACAGAAAATACAGAAAATACAGAAAATACAGAAAATACAGAAAAAAGAATTGACAATACTATTGATATACAATTATTGGATTATGTAATTAATTATTCTTACAAAAATAATAATTATATGAATAAAGTCTTTAACTTGGACACAACTAAAATAAGAGAACCATTTGAAATATCCTTGTGTCTTTTTAATATAACTAAAAATAAGTATGAAACTTATTTAATTTCAAATGAAAATATAAATAATATTTTTGATCATATTATTTATTCTAAAATGGGATATATTCATAAAGACAAAAATGAATTAAATAATTTATTAAAAGATTTAACTGACCAAAATGAAATAAATTTCAAAAAACAAAAATTTAGAAAAGATAAAATATCAGAATATATATCTTTACTTACTATTTATCTTAATACTTTTATTAAGATGAATAATGAAAATAATAACCAGCAAAAAATAAGATTGTTATTAGATAAAATTCAAATGTATTCTTTTGGAGTTGTTTTACTTGATTATATATATAACAATGGATTATGTTTAAGTTTTTTTGATGAAAGTATGCCTATTATATTAAAATTAGCATTAATGTGTTGTTTGACAATTTTTTATGATAATGAAAAAGAATGTTATTATTACAACACACATACATTAAAAGATTTGATTAGGTATTATAGAAAATATATTTTAGAATTAAAAGATTATATTTTTGATATTAAACAAAATAAATAACTACAATAATTTTTTATAATTCTGAAAGAAGAACAGGATTTTTTTTAGATAAAATTTTTACATGATTCAGACCATTTCTTTTCAAGAATTTTTTAATTTGAATAAATTTTTCTTCATAATCATCTTCACAATTATTACATGTTACTGCCAAAATATACTTACTTATAGGGATTTTTTTTGAAAAAACTATTTGATGTGTTTGTACATAATCTTGATATTCGTCTTTTTCTAATATACGTTCAATATATTTTTTTATCTCATATATTTGATAACTTTCTTTTGTTAAAAATTCAGTAGTCCATTCATTATTTATAATAGTAGTATAATCTGATAAAATTTTTGGATGTAAAATTATGGTATAATCTAAATATTTATATTTGTCGTTTAATATATTATTTTTTGTGATTTCATCGAAAAATATATTTCCATAAATATTTTTGGTTGATTTTATTATATTTTTTTTATAAGTTTTAGGAACATCTGTACCTAATTTAATTGTTTTTGTATCAATAATTTTTAATAAATTATTTAGGCTTGATGTTGAATGAGTTATATAGAATTTATTTTTAGTTAAATTTTTGATAATACCACCACCTGAAAATTTTAATTCATAATATTTTCTTTTATATTTTACGTATTTATTAAAGTAAAAATTATTATTATTATCCATTAAATAATTATATGAAAATATTTTGGCAAAAATTAAAATTAACCTACAACTATATACTTAAAGCATCCAATAATTTTAAGATTATTTTCTTTAACAAAATTTATTAAATTAAATCTTTCTCTTGGAATATTTTTGTTCATATAAATTAAACTTTCTTGTTCAAAAACACATGTATAATATCTATGTGGACCAGAATTTTCTGGTGGACCAGGTCCTTTATAACTAACAATAGTATCATTATTATTTATAATCAATAAATGTATATTATATTTTTTGGTAGGATTTTCTCTTGATGGTGCATCAGGATCAACCATTATAATTGAATAAAGTTTCCGTTGTTTTTTTTCAAAATTTATTATAGGTTTTACAGATGTAAAATCTTTTGTTAACTCTTCTCCATATTTAATTGTTTTACCTGCATATACAAGTTGTACATTTTCCTTAATTTCTTCTATATCCATTTATATATATAATTATGAAAAAATTGAAATATTTTTATAATTGATTAAATTAATAGTAGATTTAGTAAGTATCTTTAAAACTTGCACAGGCTAAAAATGAGTTCTAAGAAGATCGCGAGACTCCCTTATATGAAGGGGAATGAGTATCATAATTTTATGCACGAATATGAAGAGGCTGTTTATGAAATTATGCACGATAAGTCTAAAAAAAATAAGTCTAAAATAAATAAAACTACCAAGTCATTGGATGTAAATACAATGGATGAGGTAGTCATTAATGCTGGTAATTATGATATTGGTAATAATGGTGTTGGTATTAATGGTGTTGGTATTAATGGTGTTGGTAATAATGGTGTCGATAATTATGATATCGGTAACACTATTGTGGAGATGGTATCTAATCCCCTTGAAGCTATAGATGAGGATTTAATAATTTTAAAAAACAAAATGATACAATTAACACAAAATAGATATCATGAACAGGAAGCAGATATCTTTTATGAGATCGAAAAAATTTATAATAAGGGATTAAAATTACTTGTGGAAAGTGAACCATCTGATCATTTACCAGTTTTGGATGAAAAAAATAAGATAGTTAGTTGGAATTTAGAAAACGAAACAACTTTTATTGAGCCAAGACTAGGAATTTTAAAATCTAAAATAAAAGAATACATGTCAAGAGAACTATCTGAACAAATTGTAAATATAAATGGTCTTAGTGATCAAAGTCTTGTTGAGATAAAATACAACAAAATTATTGATGAACTTAAAAGATTCAAAAGAGAGGGATATTCTCAAGTATATTTTCAGGAATGCGATAAAAAATTATTTGATCTAATAGAAAATGAAAAAATATATTCATACAACAAGATATTATTAAGAAATTTTTTGAAATTAAAACTCAAGAGTGGTTTAAATATTCAAAATTATAAACAAGAAGTTGCTAATATTTTTATTGGCAAAGATATTAAATCAATGCTTGAAAATTATGATAATGAATTATTTAAATCAACACAACAAGAATTAGTTCAAGTGTTTAATAAATACTTTGAGGAAAACAATGAACTGAGAAATAATTATGGAGTTGGTTTATTATCAGAAGATGATTTTATTCTAATACCAATTGAAACATTTTTTACGTATGGTTCAGAAGGTACTTCTTCAAATAATTTAAATGATAGTTCTCTAATATTTAATAATAGGAACTGTCTAATAATTAATTTAATTGAAGAGAATTTATCAGAAATATGTCCCAATTTTACAATAAATGACAAAAAGAAAAAAACAAATACAAAAATTATAAGTAGACAAATTGTAATAAATTGTCATTCTAGAATAGACTACTATGATGATATTAAAAATTATATCAAAGGAAATATTTTTAATTATAGTAATTTTATAAATGGATTCTATGAAGAATTATTTGATAAAAATGATAAAATTCCAGGTATATTAAATTATATATCAGACGAAATGAGTGAATACTTTAATGATATAGAAAGTATGATAACAAAACAGATGCGTAAAACTATGTTATCTATCTGTAATTCAAAATTACATAAATTATATCCACAAGAAATTGAAATATATGAACCAAGTTACGATTATAAAGAAGCACATTTTCTTTCCAACGAATATCGTGACAAAATTAAAAAAGAACTAGGTACAATACATATACTTGGTGACTTTAACAAAACAAAAGATGAGCTGATAAATAAATTTTTATCAGTTAATCTTAAATATAAAAATGACCAAGATATTAATGATAAAGTAAAATCTAAAATTGGTTGGATAAAAGAAATAATCAATAAAAAAATTGGATACAAAGAACCAATAGATCATATAATTACTGTAGATTACTCTAATAAAAACATGTTTAAACAAGAATTTTTAGAAGAATTACAAAAACATGTTCTAAAAGAATTCCCTTTTACAGAAATTAAAACGGAATTATACAAAAAATATAAAGATACTGTTGTAAATAATTTAAGTTTTGATTTAACACTACCACTTAGCTATGAAATAGGACCAAGTTATTACTATAATTTATTAGATGTTAAAAATGCAAATATAGTTTATAATATGAAAGACTATATAAATATAATAAATAATATTGTAACTAAATATATCTTGAAAACTCTACAATTAGGAAAAAAAATAAATGAACGTTTTAAAACACTTTGTGATACAAATCCTAATAAAAAAATAATAATACTAATAGAGAAATCAATTTATACATTACACAATGAAATTTGGGATTGTAGAGACAAAGATTTTGAAAATTACATAAGATTTACCCCTGGATCAGCTCAATTATTTATAAAGGAAAATAATAATATGTATCAATATAATATGTCACATGAAAAAAATAAGACAGGAACTACAATTATATGTAATATTGATACTTTAATACAACCCGAATTTATAATTAAAAAATATAATAAAATTAATGAACAATCTGGGAAAACAGAATATATAAAATGTACATTAACGCCATTGTATTTTAATATTTATGAAAGAAATAATCTAAATAGATTAACAAAAATTTATTCTAATAATGAAGATGATTTATTTTTAGTTTCAGGTGATCCAAGTTCTTATTTGGATACTAGATGTCCAGCACCTAAAGAAGATAATGAACATAAAATTATAGATCGCATGACTAATTATATAATACTTGTTGCTTATTATGCACAAAATTGTTATAAGGAAAAGGATCCTCAAGTTAAAAATAGATATATTGAAATTTTATCAATGGTTAAAGAAATGTATCCTTGGCAACTATATGCTAAAAATTTTTATCAAGTAAATAACCAAGTAGTTCTTTATGAATACTAAAATAAAATTAGTTAAATTTTTTTTATTATAATTATATAAAAATATATAATGAACGAATTATTAGAACAAATAAAAAATATTCATTCTATACAAAATGATGAAATCAATCTTCTTAAACAAGAAATATTAAAATTAAAAAAAGAAGAAGAATATGGCACAAATCTTATTTTGAAACAAGATACTATAATATGTAATCTACGTGATGATATAACGAGAAATCAAATGAAATTTCAAGATGAAATTATAATTATTGAAAATAAATTTAAAAAAGAAAAAGATACACTTGAAAATGATTATAAAAAAACAATAGAAAAATTAAAAAACAAAAATAAAAATCTAACTGATAAAATTAAATTATTACAATCTTTTGACCAAAATAATTTGTCATCTATTTCTAAAATAAAAAAAAATAAAAAAACAAATAATCTAGAACAAATTGTTAATCAGTCTTAAATAATATTCGATGTAAAAAAGTTCGACATAATAATAAGAATAGTTCCTAACAAATTATAGAAACCTAATTTTTCATTATTAAACACTATACCATATATCCATGCCATAATTATACCAAAAAATGATAACAATGAATATGTTTTAGGATCAAGTCTAAATGCAGAATAAAATCTAAGATAATAACCTATTGCACCAATTATACCATTTATCAAAATTGCTAAACCTACAGTATACCAATCTGTTTTTTCTAAAATTGTATTTGTTTCAAAACCAAACAAATATATTGTCATAAATATTGAACCAAAAAAATATGATATAAATAAATGATTCCAATTATTATCTGTTTTTAGTGTTCGAACCATAAAATACATAAGTGCTTCTGTAATTGTTGCAAATATAATCATTATTAAACCAAAGTAAAATGAATTATAAACTAATTCAGTATAATTCTTTCTTTCTTTATTAAAATTAGAATATACAAAACAACATAAACCTAAGATTGCTAATAAATATGCAGGTTGCCATAAAACTCCAGAAAATAATAATATCAATAAAGGATACGCATTAAATATTGCAAAAGAAACTCCTGAATCTAAATTATTAAATCCTTGATATGATGTATATATATGAATAAGATTAATCAAAGACAAACCAATTGATTCAATTGTTAATATATTTTTAGTTACAAAAGAGTAAGATATAAAAAATAAAGATATCATAACATAAGTAATAAGTCTTGTCCAAAGTTGTAAATCAATAGATAAATTAATTTTTTTAACAAAAACTGGATATAAACTTAAAAGAGATTCTGATATTAATTTTGAAATTACAGCATTAAGCATAATATATTATAGTGTATATAAAAAAATTGATATTTGTAATTATTTAATTATAGTTATAGATATAACATGAGTAAACCCCATATTTATTCAGCTTTATTAGAAAAGTCTAAATATTTGTCAGACATTATGGAAAAAACCATAACAAATACTGAAAATGCATTTGAAAAATTACTTGAGAATTATAAAGATGTTTTAGAAATGGAACCATCAATTGAAGATGTTTTACAAATAGTTTGTGTCGATCTTTATAATTCTTCTCATCCTCTTTATCCTTGTTATAAAGATTTTACTGTTAGAGAAATGGAAAAAAAAAAATTTAATGAAGTTCTTCAAATTATTAGTTCAAGCTCCTCTGATTTATCAAATGAGGATTTTATATGGTTTAGTAAATTTTTAGTTAGAGAATTTGTTAAACACCGTGCAGTTCTAAAAAAATTAGCAGAAGAAAACGTTGACATGTATGAACAACTTATAAATCAAGAATATCATTTGACTTGTCTTAAAACTGAAGTAAATTATAGAGGAAATAAGATTAAGGAGGATGCTGAAAAAAATCATTTGAGACTTAAGGAATGGATTAGAAAAAATGTTGAGTTAACAAGACAAAATAAGGAGCTTGAAGAAACTATTCAAAGAATAATTTTAGAAAAAGATAATTTTGTTAAAAGTGTTTCAGAACTATCTTTAAGAAATCTTCATATCGAAGATGAAAAAAACAGTATACAAGAAAAAAATAAGCAGTTAACAAAAGAATTAACTTTAATTAAAAATAAATTTCAAAAAAATTCAGAAAAAACAAGAGTAGAAATAACTGAATTAAGTAAAAAAGCTGATCAATTAGAACAATTAAAAATTAAATACGAAAAAACTATTGAAACTTTTGAATTAAATGAAAAACAAAAAAATAAATTAGAATTATTAAATTCTAATTTGGAAAAAGAAAAAGTTATGTTACAAGAACAACTTGATTTAAAATCTGAAGAAACACTAGGATTACAAAATAAAATTATTGAGTTAAAGCAAATTATTCTTTCATTAACTAACAAAGTAGAAGAAGTAGAACAAGTAGAAGAAGTTGATGAAGTTGAAGAAGTAGGTGAAGAAAATAGTATTCATAAAGATTATGAACATTCATATCCTGAAGTTAATAGTGATGGGGTTAGTAATTATGAGAATTCACAAGAAGACAAAACTGAACCAGAGTTTTTACATGATGAATTTGTACATTCATCTTATCAAAATCATCATGAACAATTTATAGATTATCCAATTAATCAAATGAACCCAAATATGTATTATGGACATTTTATACCTCCTGAACATTTTATATGTCATGGTCACATGTATAATCATCCAATGATAATGCCGTATATTTATGGACCACCATTATATAATGACCCCAACTACACACATGATCAAAGATATAATAAATCAAACAGAAAAAACAAAAGTAAAAAACACAAATTGACTAATAAAGATGAAATTACAGAATTAGCTTCAGAAAAATCATAAATTTTTATACAAAAACTAATAAAAAAATTGATAAAAATTGATTTTAATAGTATTTTACTAATTATATCATTATTACACCTTATTAAATAAAATGACAGACATTGAATTTGATATAGATAACTTTGATTTTAATACTGAACTTGATGATCCATCTATCCTTAAGGATAAAAGGATTTTAACAAAATTACTAGCAAACATGGAATTAAAACAAGATGAAATAATAGAAAAATATTATAATACAGAATTTATGGAAGGTGATAATGTCATTAGAGTAGCAATGTTTCTTGATAATATTACAAAAACTATTGCAAATTCTGAGGAAAGAGATACTTTTAAAGAAGAATGTGAATTTTTTTGCAATTCATATATTGCATTAATCTTCAAGTTAAAATTAAATATTAAACAACTACAAGAATTTTCTGAAAGACAAAAATTAGATATTACAAAATTAAGTCAAATTGTAGAAGTTAAGCATAAATTTATGAATGAGGCTAATCAAAAGAGTATTGGGTTAGAAAATAAAGTTAAACAATTACAACTAGATCTTAAAAATAAAGATGAAGAAGCAAGACTAAAATATTTACCAATTGAAGAAAAATCTGCTGAAGTTACTAGACATAATATAATTTTACAAGATGAACTTGATAAACTTAATATTCGTATTAAAAATTTAAATAAAGAGTTTAATACTTATAAGGCTACTTCTAATGGAAATATTGCTAAACTAAGAAATGATCTTGTTTCAAAATCTTCAAGTATAGAAAAACTTACTACGGAACTTGAAGAAAAAAACAGACAAGTATCTAATATTAAACAATTAAAAGATAAACTAGAAGAGATTAAATTACAAAATCTTTCTATTAATTCTGAAAATGTTAATCTTAATTATGTAGTTAGATCCACTAAAACTAAACTTGATGAATGTCAAATAGCGCGTGATAATTTAAGTAAATCTATAGTTAATCTTGAAACAACTTTAGTAGAAAAATCAGAAGAGATTTCTAGTTATAAAAGAACACTAGATGAATTATCGCAACAAACTTTAAGACAAAAAGAAGAATATCTTGTAGAAAAATCAGTTTTAAATCAAAAAATACTTGAATTACAAAACTTACTTAGTTTAAGAGATATTGAAATAAAAGAAATTCAAGAAAGAAATTCTAGAAGAACAATCAGCGATATATCTGAACTAACATCTTTAAATTTAGAAGTTGGAGTAGGCACTGAAGAAGTTAATAAGGATCCAGTAGATGTCCATATTTCAAATGGAGATTTGTCAAATAAAGAAAATGCTTGTAAATTATCTAAAACTCAAAAAAGAAGAGCTGGTAGAGCAAGAAAAAATAAAGAAATATCTAAAATTGTTACACATGATAATTCACAAAATGATATTGAACAAAGTAGTCAAATTAGTCAAATTAGTCAATTAACAAATTTAACACCTGTAAATCATATTTATAATGTACAACAAAGTTATGGAAATCAAACTACATCAAGTATTCAAGGTATTCAAGGTATTCAAGGTATTCAAGGTATTCAAGGTATTCAAGGTATTCAAGGTATCCCAGGTACACAAATATTATATCCAGTTCGTCTTGATCAATATCAAGTACAAATGCTTTTAAATGCGTACTCACAACAATACCGAGAAATTCAACAACTTCAACATATTCAACAACTTCAACAACTCTATCAGGGACAAACACAACAATATCAACAAAATGGTGATATCGATAATTCAAGTCATTTTAGTGGTTACAGTTCGCATATAAATCATGTAAATTATGGAGATCATACTAGTTATCATAATGCAAGCTCTGGTATCCAATCTATTAATGGTGATAGTAGTATATATTATCCAGAATATAATTATATTGAAAGTAATTCTACAGGTTATTAAATAAAAATTTTTATAAATAAACTTAAATTATCTATTTTCTATAAGTTTTTGGTCTAATTATTTCATCTGTATTATCTAATCCAAAAAGTTTTCTTCCTTTTTGCATAGTCTTAAGTGTTCTGGTTAAATCATTGTATCTTTGTCTATTAATTTTATCTTCCATTTTTTTTAAAACAGATGGATCACTAGTTGAATTTTTTCTAGTTTCTAACATTTGATATATAAGTTCATCAGCCTCCATTGGTTTTTTAACATTCTCTTCATACCACATGCTCCTAACAGATTTTAACCATCCACAATTTAAAAATTGAGTTACTAGATCTTGTTCACTAACATTTTCTTTGTCATCTTCTTCATCATTTTCTTTCTCCCCATTTGTTTTTTTAAACCAATCATCATCATCACTGTTTTCACTTTCATCACTATTTTCACTTTTATCACTATTTTCACGCTCGGTAATATTTTCAGGAACATGTATAGTAAGGTTTGGTTTAGCTCTATGAATAATAATTTTTGGTGTCTCTGTGACAATTGGAATAGGTTGTTTTGGTTTTATTGATTCATGCTCTAAAATACAAGTTCTTGATGGTATTGTTTTATATGTACATAGCTGTTCAGCAAATCTTACAGATCTTCTGGGAGTTCTGTTAATTTGTTGATTAGTTTGGGTTTTAGATATATTCTCCATATCCAAATCCAATGTCCAAACTAAACTCATACCCATAGCTTCTATTGGACAATCAATAGCTTCCATGGTTTCTAATTTATAATATAAAGTCATTTTAAAAAGTATTATTATGATATGGGGTATTAAGTTATTATTTAATTCAATTTTTATCACAAAATTAGAAAATACCTATTAATCCATTATTACTAATATATTCAATAGAAGCTCCACCTCCAATAGAAACATGTGTAAAATTATGTAAATATTTATTAACAAAACAAGCAGTATTATCTCCTCCACCAACAATAATTTTTTATTATTAATTGAAATTAAATAGTTAGTTAATAAAGAGGTTCCAGTAATAAAATTATTATTTTCAACAATACCTAAAGTACCATTCCAAAATATAATATCATGTGAATTAACAAGTTCAAATAATTTATTTAAAGAATTTGGACCAATATCACACATATTAACATAATAATCTTTATTATTATAAATAGTATTTTCATAGTTTAGATATAATTTAGAATTATCTTTTAATCCAAAACCATCTTTAGCAATAAAAACTGAACAGCCATTTGAAACAATATTTTTCAATACATCCACAAACTCACCTTTAATAATAGAATTAGAATTACCACCACAAATAAATATTGTTGACACTTTTTTTGATAATGATTTTAACATAGGTATCTTATCATCAATTTTCCCACCACCAATTATAGCTAGTATTTTTCTATTTTCAGTATTATTTTTAATTATCAAATCTAAATTATCTATTTCTTTTTTAACAAGATAACCATAAGCTCTAATTTTATTAGATTTAATTCCACAAATACTTAAATGTTTACGATGAGAACATCCAAATGCATCATTAATGTAAATGTCAAATAAATTATTAAAAATATTATATTCAGGTAAATTAATATGTTGATCTACACTTAAATTTTCAAAATTTGTTTCAGCTTTGTTAAATCTAACATTTTCTAATAAATATACTAAATTATTTTCTTTATTTATTTCTTCTAATGTTTTATCTGTTAGACCATTAGACAAAAATTTAATAGATATATTTAAAATTTGTTCAAGAAACTTATGAATTTTAATTAGTGAATATTCGGGTTCATTGTTTTTCGGTCTACCAAAATGACTAGTTAAGATTAATCTATTAATATTATGTTTAAGGATATATTTAATTGTTGGCAATGCAGAAACAATTCTAAAATCATCAAGTATAATATTATTTTCCATTGGTACATTAAAATCTAATCGAACCAGTACATTTTTATTTGTAAAGTCTATTTCATCCAATTCTAATAGATTAGAAGTTTTGTGTGGTTTTTGATTAAATTTATCCATATATTTTAACAATCTTAAAAGTTGTGCAGAATAAGACCATTCATTATCATACCATATCATTAATTTATATTTACCATTAGACAGATCAATTGATGCTTTAGTATCGATAATCGATGGACAACAAGTTGTAATAAAATCACAACTAACTAGAGTATGTTTTGTAATTGATATTACATTTTTTTCTTCTTCAGATAAATTATCAATTTCTTTAAAAAGATTTTCCAAACTATATTGAGTATTTTCGCATTCAATAACTAAATCTACTAAGGACACATTAGAAACAGGTACTCTTAATGATGTACCTTGTATTTTATCTTTAAGCTCAGGTATAATAGCTGTAATTGCTGATGAAGCACCAGTTGTATGTGGTATTATACTATTAAGAATTGAACGATTAGTTCTAGAATTTTTTTTAAGTACATCTACAGTATATTGACTTGCAGTTGTTGAATGTATAGTTGTAAAAGATCCGTTATTAATTTTTAATTTATCATTAAACCATTTTAATACAGGTGTAATACAATTTGTTGTACATGATGCTCCACTAACAATTTGTTGACCATTATAGTCTAGATGATTTACACCAAATACAAATGTTGGAGAATTATCTTTAGAAGGAGCTGACATAATAACATAATCTACATCATGTTCTTTACATTTATCTTGGGTTAAAAAAGAACCAGTACAGTCTATCAAATATTTACAACCATAATCTCTCCATTTGAGATTTTTAGCTTCACGATTTCTTAAAATTTTTATGTTTGTTTGGGAACCACAAGAGAAATAATCATCTTTATGTATTTCAACATTAAAATTATTATTATATTTATGAACAGAATCGTATTTTAAATATTGTTCAATAAATTTGTTTTCGAGTTCAGTTGCATTAATAGCACATACTTTTACATTTGGATCATTTAATAATTGTAAAAAAATAGTTTTACCAATTCTACCAAACCCATTGATACCTATATGTATCATCTTGTTATATATATTATATTTGTATAATAATAATTATAATAATAATAGCTTAAAGAATTTATCTAATAATATATTATATATGCTTAAAAGAGCTTTTAGTTGTGTTTGTAATTTTAAAAATGTACCTCCAATGCAAAAAATTTGTAAAAATATATTAGCTTCAAATGGTATAATAAATAATAAAGCAAATATATTTTATAATTTAGACTATAAAGATATAAGAGAACATGAACTGTGTAACAAAGAAGGACTTTTATTATCAAATGGAGTTTTTACAGTGGATACTGGTGAATTTACAGGAAGAAGTCCTAAAGATAAGTATATTGTAAAAAATAAAGAGAGTTCAGAATTAATAGATTGGGGTAAAGTAAACCAACCAATGGAAAATGATATATTTGTTGATTTAGAGAAACAAGTAAAAGAGTATTATAGTAAATTGGATAAAATTTATATATTTGATGGTTATTCTGCATTTGGAGATCCTACAACTAGAAAAAAAATAAGATTTATAACTCATTATGCTTTTCAACATCATTTTGTTAAAAATATGTTTTATTCTTTACCTAATGATATAGGTTTACATGATAAAACTGAACCAGATTTTACAATTATAAATGCATCAAATTTAAAAAATAACAAGTGGAAAGAACAACAACTAAATTCTGAAAATTTTGTAGCAATTAATTTAGAGAAGAAATTAGGTTTAATAGGAGGAACATCTTATACTGGTGAAAATAAAAAAATGGTATTTACATTATATAATTATTGGATGCCATTAGAAAAAAAATTATCGTTACATTGTGGTGCAAGTGTAAATAACTCAAACGAAACAATATTATTTTTAGGATTATCTGGAACTGGTAAAACAAGCTTATCAACAATTGATGGAGTAAATATTATAGGTGACGATGAACATATATATTATGGTAAGAATGTTGTTAATATTGAGAATGGTAATTATGCTAAATGTGCAAAACTTTCGAAAGAAAATGAACCAGTAATTTATAATGCAATTAAAGATAATGCATTATTAGAAAATATTTGGATAGATGAAAAAACGTTAGAACCAGATTATTACAATATATCAAAAACAGAAAATTCAAGAGTATCATATCCTATGGATAATGTACCAGGAAGAGTTCCAAATGGTATACATGATAATGTTAAAAGAATAGTATTTTTAACATGTGATGCATATTCTATTTTACCAAGAGTATCAATTTTAAATACAGATAAAGCAATAAAATATTTTTTAATGGGATATACATCAAAATTAGCAGGGACAGAAAGAGGAGTTAAAGAACCAGTACCAACATTTTCATCATGTTTTGGAGCTGCATTTATGGTTCATCATCCAAAAGTTTATGCTGACCTCTTAAGAAAACAAATTGAGGAAAATAATATTAAGGTATATTTATTAAATACAGGTTGGCACGGTGGTCCTGAAAATCTTGGAGGTAAACGTGTTGATATGAAAATTACTTTAGAAATAGCTAGAAGTATTTATGATGGCGATATAGATGAATCTTCAACTATTAAATTAGATGAATTAGGAGGTTTAACAGTACCATCTAAAGTAAGAAGTTTAGATGTAAAAACATTAATTCCATGGAATAGTTGGTTGGTAAAAGATTTGTATGATATTGAAGCCAAAAAATTAATGGATATGTTTGAAAAAGAATTCAGTAAATATAAATAATTTTTTATTATTTTATGTATAATTTATATAATTAAAATAAAATTAATGAATAAACAAAATGGTAAAGGAAGTTACTTTCGAGTTTTTAATATAAATAAAAAGAAAATGGAAGTAATATCAAAAGAACACTATAATTTAAATTCTGACTTGTATTATTTACCAAATGACAAAGCATTAATAGAATTAGCAGAAACTAATACAAAAAATATAATTAAAGCAATAAATGAAAATGGTTTAGACAAATATTATAATATAGGGCAAGAACCAATAGAATATATTAGAGATGATTATATGAAAAAAGGAAGCTGGTTAGGATCAAATTTATATCATAATCCTTATGGATTATGGTTTGGTTGTGGATCAGATTGGCAACATTATATTAGCGGACCATCTCAATGGGCATATTCAACTCATTTATATGAAATAGAAATTTCAGATAGTGTTAAAAAAATAAGTAGTATTGAAGAGTTAAAAAAATTTATTGAAGAAAATAAAAATGATAATGAAACATTAAAAGTTACTAATGTCTTAAATTGGGAAAAAATAAAAGAAAAATACGATGGAGTAGTTGTTTGTCCTTATTTAGGAAGTGAAATATGGGGGAACAAAGCTAATGAATTTGCTTTGGAAGGAAGTCCTGAATCAATACAAGAATATGTAGAAAAGATAGCAGGAAATTCTTGGAAAACTAATATAATGTTTTTAGCTGAATGGTATAGACATTGGGAAACAGGATCAGGTGTAGTATGGAGAGCATCTGGTATAAAAAATTTTATTTTAATAGAAAGAATTAATACATTTGATAATTTAACTGTTGATGACATAGAAAAATTAGAACTATCTAACTAGATTTATTTTTAAGTATTAAGTATTTTAATTTATATTTAAGATATTTATTATAATATTTTAGTTTTCTTGAAGATTGCCAATGAGAGATTACCCAGTCTAAATCTTTATATTCAGGATGGTCGAAAATAGATACATACTCTTTTGGTAATAAAAATAAATTATTCATATAATTTTTTTTTATAACTTTTTCTAAAATTTTTTGATCCCAAAAATCTATTTCATTATTTAATTTATTAACTTTGGTATTATTAATTTTTTGTGTTTCCTTAATCCAATCTGTCAAAATTTGTTTCCCAATAATACTATTTTTAATAAAAATAGTACCAGATAGCACACCAAAATTTTTATTTATATGTATACCAATGTCTTTATTTATATTTTTTAATAATGCTGGTTCTTTTTCTATTATAGCATCTGAATCAATCCATACAATATTTCTGTCAGGAAATTTATTTAATACCATTAAAAGGAAATCTGGTTTATATGAACAAATTTCTATCCAAGTTTTTTCTCCTTTAATGATATCAATAGCGTAATATGCCAAGTTAAAATTTTCTAAAGATTTTTTTAATTTCAAAAAATATTCTTCATATCCATTATCTGATGTATAGAATGTACTAAATATTGGATATGTATTATCTATATTTATATCATTTACATTTTGAATAGTTTTAACTATTTTAATTCCATTCATATTATATTATAAATTTAGATAATATAATTTTTTATTTAGATTTTATCTACACCTATAAAATCTAATAACCATTCTAATTTATCTAGATTCCATTGAGTTAGGGCATCACACAATGATTGGTCTGGCCTATCATGGACTTCCATAAATATACCATTTACTTCTAGTGTTTTTGCCATTTTTCCCATCCAAGGTATTAATTCTCTTAATCCTCCTGACTGAATAGTGCCATCTGGTAATTTCTGCGATGGTTGTTGTAAACAATGAGTTATATCCATAGATACTAGATTAGTTTCTGACTTTAACCAAATTAAATTTCTAGGATCTACAACTAAATCTTGGTATCCAAATGAATTTCCTCTTTCACATAAAATTACCTGAGAATTACCAAAAGATATAATTTTTTCTTTTGCTTTATGCATTTGATCTGCAGAACAAAATTGTCCTTTTTTAACATGAATTATTTTTCCAGTTTCAGCTGCTGCTTTTAATAAATCTGTTTGTCTACATAAAAATGCAGGTATTTGTATAATATCAACAACTTTACCTACAATTTCTGCTTGTGATATGTCGTGAATATCAGTTATAACCGGAACATCTACTTCGTCTTTAACTTTTTGTAAAATTCTTAATCCTTCTTCTAAACTAACACCACGGTATGAATTTAATGAACTTCTGTTTGCTTTGTCAAAAGATGTTTTAAATATGAAAGTAATATTATATTTAGAAAAAATATCTTTTAAAGATTTAGCCATAAATAATACATGCTCTTCAGATTCTATTACATTTGGTCCAGCTATTATAAAAAATTTTTTTTGTAATTCATCAAAACTTAACATTTTAATATATTTGTATATATCTAGGACTATTAATATATTTTTTGTAATTAAACTTATATAAATTTATAAACATAATTAAAAATTAAATTACATGTATCATAAAGTATTATGTTGTATTCCTGCAAGATATGGTTCTTCTAGATTAGAGGGAAAACCATTGTTAAAAATTAACAATAAAACAATTATAAATCTTGTATATAATCAAGTATTAAAAACTAAAGTAACTAATATTGTTGTTTTAACTGATGATATACGTATTTACGATGAAGTAAAAAAATTCGGGGGCGAAGTTAAAATTGTAAACGATGAATGTTTAAATGGTACTGAGAGAATTATTAAATATTTGAACAATATTGATCATTCTCACTATGATATAATTTTAAATGTTCAGGGAGATGAACCTTTTATTGAACCAGAGGTTATTAATAAAGTTATTAATAATTATTTTGAAAAAAATCCTACTTGTTCTACTGTTTGTTATAAAACTAATGATAAAAACGAGATTATTCTAAAATCTAGAGGTAAAGTTGTAACAGATAAATTTAATAATATTATTTATTGTTCACGAAATGTTATCCCCACTGATAAAAAAAATAATATTATTTCTAATCATTTATATAATATTCATGTTGGAATATTTGTTTATAATAAAGATTATTTATTAAATAAATATTTAATAGAAAATACTGAAAATCAATTATTAGAAGATATAGAATGGCTTAAACTTATTGAACAAGGATATAAAGTAAATACTATATTTACAGAAAGACTTGAAAGAGGAGTTGATACTCCTGATGATTATAAATATTTACTAGAAAAATATCAAAATATTTAGTTTTTTATTATTCCTACAATTTTTTTATTTATTACTATTGGAATATAATTATGAATTTGTTCTATATCCTTTATGAATTTATCTAAATTATTTTCATAATAATAGTTTGTGTTTAAATTTTCTTTTTCTATAAATTCTATATTAGATTTTGTAACTAATAATCTTCTTATGTCACCATCTGTAACTATTCCTAATAATTCTTCTTTCTCATCTGTAAAAAAGCAACAACCTATTTTGTAATTTGTCATTTCTAATAATACATCATGTAATTTTATTTTGTCTTTAAATACTATTTTGGGATATAAAATTATTAAACAATCTTTTATTTTTTTTAAATTATTTCCTATTTCTCCCGCTGGATGATTTTTTTTATAATCATCTAATTTAATATTTTTTTTAAGTTCTGAAATTATTATATTTGAAAATAATAAATGTGACATATAACTATTTGTTGGTATTTTATCTATTGTTCCTTTTATTTCTTCTTTTAACGGTAAACATAATATATAATCACAACAAGTATTAAATTCATTATTAACATCATTACAAATTCCTATTTTATATACTTTTCTCTCTTTTATAAAAGGAAATAATGTTAATAGTTCATTAGTCTTTCCACTTTTACTAAAAAATATTACTATATCCTCTTGTTTTAATATTCCAATATCTCCATGAAGTGCATTTGTTGCATTTAAAAAAAAACCCTTTATACTTATTGATTTTAATAGATTTGAAAAATGTATTGCTATATTTTCTGATTTTCCTATTCCTGTTGTATAAATGATACCTTTACAATTTGATATTATTTCAACTAACTCTTTTATTTTATCCATTGATATATTGTCTAATTGATAATTTATTTCATCTCTTATTTCTTTTATTATATTATTTTCAAAATCGTTTTTTATAATCAAATCTATAAATTCCCTAACACAACCATCTCCACCTTTTCTCTCACATACATAATTTACTATTTGTTTACACTCAATTACTGCATCATTTGGACAAGCTGAAAACTTTACTTTCTTCATTATTTCTATATCATTTATATCATCACCGATATATGCAACATTATCAAAATCATAATTTAACTCATTTAACCAACTTTGAAGTATTTCAAGTTTATTACATTTTCCTATAAAATTATAATCAAACTTTAAATGGGTTATTATACTATTATTAACTTTTTCTTCATTAATTACTAT
>JACCDO011119523.1_pt1 | contig 23208 bp, 16 predicted proteins | sample 7446101 | NCBI WGS metagenome assembly JACCDO01 (sample SAMN15323440, study PRJNA562643) | freshwater metagenome | isolation source: river surface water | place: USA:Blue River Watershed | collected 2017-08-16
CTAACAAATTCAAGTTCCAAATAAACATTATCATCTAGGTGGGACAAATTCTTAATTGATTCGCGCTTCTTGAGAATTGCCCTGAATAAATCTGCATTACCCAACCCGTAAGCTTGCGGAATCGGGCCACAATCACACGGCTTAACACAATTACAATAAACATCAAATTTCTCGTCAAACAAATGCGGCACAATCATCTCAATATCGGCTTGTCTGAATTTAGAAATATACTCTTTTATTCTGCTGAATTCACGAGGGAATTTGCGGGTTAATGAATAGTACGGATGCCATAACCTAATATTAATCCAATTGGCTGGTGGTTCATTCATAGGAAAATTATTATTATCAGGTGTATCTAAGTTTGGCGTCTGCGATATGTAGATGTTTGGAGAATTAGCAGGTGTTTGTGGTTCTTGATTAGTTATTGGATTATCAACAATTGGAACTTCTTCTGGCGCTTCTAGGTTACCCGCGGGATTATCTGCCGGGTTTTCATTTATGGGTTCTTCAGGTGCTTCTTGGTTAGCACTAGATTCAGTTATAGTTGCGCTGCCAAATATTGAAGTGTATAAATAATTAATCCAATCCATTGTAATAGGTATAGTTTTATAGTTGTGGTATTTGTTAATTAGGATTTAAGTTTATTTACATGTTTTTTGTGATATTCTTAAATAATACATTTATCTAACATTCCTTTTCGGAGATAACATACCAATGTCATCCGACCCCATGTTTCATCTTGTGGCCTAATAGTTTTTTTTTCGGGACCTAGCTGAGCTTTACCGACCCCAGACACAAAATTTGTGGTGCTAGGACTGATACTAGGATCAATCCTGGTGTTACCAATACTTGGAGATATCCTAGTATTACAGTGCCACTCATGGACATTAACGGCACAGAAATCACCTTGCCGGACATCTAGGGCCACTCCATATTGCGGGAAACCTAAAAGTCCGCCTTCATACCTTGTTGTCTCGGCGCCACCCATGCACTTGTCCCGTTCTAGGACTATCAAATTCCCAAATCCTTCATCTAAATCACCTGCATCTTTATGATTAGCCGATTGATAATTGTAATTCACCGTCATAGTGCTAAACGCAGTTCCTGGGATTTGGAAATCTGGAGTCTGGCTGGCACGCTGGAGTTGGACTTGATGGCGGTCGGGCAATAGTTGCGCGAATTGCCGGTCTATTTGTTGGACTAGGGGTATGATTGCATTTTGCCACTCACGGGGATGGTCGCGGGTCCAAGCAGTCATCCGGCACGGCATTTTAGGTGCTTTCTGCCCGCCTGCTAATTTATTCCGGTCAGGTTGGTCGTAAAAACCTATGATATTAGACCGCACGCGATTACTAATATTATCCTGCCGGAGTTTACCATCTTTACCACGATAGTATAATCGGAAACCACCCTCTTTTTTCTGGACCACTTCCCCAACATATTTCGGCAACTTGCGCAAACTGACTTGCCCAGCCGCCGCACCCCTATTAACATTCCATGTTTTCCGGGCAAATGGTTCCAATGCCTTATATGCGGCCGCACATTCTTTTTGTCCTAGAACACCAACCCGGAGTTTAGCTAATAAAACTTGTGAGCCATCAGCCCGGGTTCCCCAAATATCACAATCCTGGCCACCTATCACTTTCTTATAATGTTCGCGCTCAAAAAATAAGCCTTCTTTACTTGCTGCATCTGAATCCGACATAATTTGGGCTACTTTTACAATTAGCACATTATGGGCTTGCTGATATGTTGATGCTATATCTGGTTTATTACTAGCTCTATGTTTGGTTTTATTTTTAGTATTTTGATATTGTTTTTTTAAAGTTTTCATATGTTATTGATTTTAAATTATTTCTATATAATAAATAATTTTGTAACATATGGCTTTTAGAAGAATCACATCTTCATTAAAATTAGCTGGACCTCAGCGAATTTTAACAACTAATAGAGGAAATCAATCAATTAGACATAATATTTCTTTAAGAAGAAACGTAAATTCAACTAAACCAATTGAACCTGTGAAGGAGCACCGGTTAGAACCTGTGAAGGAGCACCGGTTAGAACCTGTGAAGGAGCACCGGTTAGAACCTGTGAAGGAGCACCGGTTAGAACCTGTGAAGGAGCACCGGTTAGAACCTCTGAAAGAAATTGGTAAACCTATACAACCAGCAGATATTGAAATTACATTTAAAAATGTATTAAAAAACATTACCACATTTGAAAAATCAATGATTATTGAAGAATTTATAAAGAATATAACATTTTATAAAATAATTGATGATTTTGGATACCCTCTTGTCGGATTTATATTACAGCAATTAGAAAGAGCGCCAAATAAAGATTTCAAAAATTATATAGATTTGATGAGAAAAATAGGCATTAAAAATATAAGGAATGAAATGAAAAACTTAAAAAATCATAAAACAAATATTATAAAATTACATAGGGCATTATTGAAACTTAGGACACCTGGTAATAAAGTAGATATCGATGAAATTATAAAAATACATAAAAAATACAAGTATGATAATATTATTAAAAATATTGACGAATTTCTTAATAATAAAAAAAATATATTAGATACATTGAGTTATTTTGTGCTAGTTATTGGTATTAAAATAATATGTTCAATAATCATAGTTAGCGTCACTGGTTTCAGTTTATATAATATATTAAAAAATACAACCCGAGTTGATGATGAAATTGGGAAAACCACACCAGAATTTGAAGATACCGAAACACTATCAGACGATGAGACTAAAACTATTAGTTCTCAAGAAAATGTAAATAAAGAGATAACTGGAAAAATAACTGAACTATCACATACATTTTTTGATAAAAAATACATTACATTTATTCGCAAATTACCAGGACTAATATTATTATTTGTTAATTTAAACCAAGCAATAGATGAATTAGAACCAGGCACAAATGTAGAATTAAATGAACTATTAGAACAGTTAGAATTATCAGACGAAGCCCAAATAGTTACAAAATTTAAAAAAATGCAACGAGAGCTAAGTGAAACGGACGGTGAGTATTCCAAAGCATTATTTGAAGGTATTAGTCCGTTAATTGAATTCATTGAAAAACAGGGATTATCAGAAATTAACAATACAGATTTGGTTTATTATGGTATTGATACATCTATAAAAATACCTGTGAATCCTGACGGGATTGACCAGAATACTAAATTGGAAATTGAAAAAGTATTAAATTTACTCAATTTTTATACTACACAATTTCCAGATATGTATATAGAATATAAACTACCAAAATTGCACACTTTGCGTTATGGACATCATAAATCTATGAATAGAACATCAAAAGCAATTAATAGAATTGAAGAAGGGTTAAAACCTAAATTATCAAATAATACTTTGCGATCACTTTTAAGAAAATAAGCCAATTGCAATCAAAAATTGTTGTCATCAATTTGTGGTTGGTAGATAAAACATAAACAACTTACATTACTGGTTATTAATACCATTCTAGAAAAGCCATGAGACAACTTATTTCCACGGTTAGTAATATTATAATGTCAAATTCATATGCCAAAATATATAGTGGATGCACATTATTTACATCTGCATCAATTACCTATAAGATGGAGAAGACAGTATTTACAGATATGCAGGCACAAGGAGTAAGTATACCAAACGCAATTGCACTTAATATTATGTATACACCTGTAATTATAGGTTATTCTATTATTAAAGGTATTGTATGGCCTCTGTTATTATTAAAATGATAAATTGCAAATACCCGGTTATTTATTTTTCTATTTTTATTATTGTATGATAAAAACCACAATAAGTATAGTATTATTTTTATTATTGGCAGATATATCAATTTATAGGTATGAATTTATTTCATGATGGACAACGAGCTACTAAACCAAGTGAATATGTATTAACCAGCCCGGATTTGGTCCTAGATATATATCAACAAGCCCATCAACGTGGATATACTCAACCTCATCAAACTATTCACCTCCGCAAACTCTTGGTAGATGGCTTTAAAAGACTAGTCGGGCAATTACATGCACTGGACCCGGCAATAAGTGGTGACCAAATATTCAGTCGTGCGGGGAATCCGGTTTGTTTTAATTACAAAAGCCAATTCTTACGACTAGCACTTATTAAACTTTTAATGTATTGCATACCACCTCCCGCCAGGTCAGAAATAGATTTACCCGGGATTCACTTTATGGACCGTGAGGAATATATACCGCAATATATCAAGATTGGAACATATCTAATGAAATTAGAGGCGTGGGACACTATTCTTTGGTTCTTCTGGCAAGTCCCAATTTGGTCCAATTTTCCGGCTGGCGGAATTGCAGGGTATCGGGCAGTATATTCCGCAACTCTGGATTGGGCACTTGAAACGTGGCCAGATGTAGGGCGTTGGACAACACCGGGTAGTTATGAACGTGCTAGCCTCGGGTCGACATACTATTATAATTTGGCTTATCATGGGTTATGTGACCGCGAATTAATCAGTAAATTCAACCGACTTTTACGGCGGGTCTATCCAGTAGTCGAATATCAAGCCCTTGTTACTAGAGGTGGAGGCGGGCATATCCTAGCACCACAAGTTGGTGAAGCAGCTGCAGCTAACAGATTTCTCATACCACGTGATGATAAATTGGACTATCTATTAGAAATATTCGGTATGGAATATGGTGACAGTCAACCTAGCACTGCAACTAATGCTCCAACAACAGACACCACAGATACACCGATAGATGGACCCGCTGATGGAAAATCTAGGCCAACACATGGTATTTTAACACAACATTTGGCCAAACTTACTACACCCGGCAATACTACCAAAATCCGGATTTGCTTTGTTAGCAATAAGCTGACAACTTATAGCAGTGTATTTCGTGATCGTATAGGAATAATTACTGGGCTCGATCCCCGGTATTTCGAAGTATGGATTGCAGTATTCAAACCGATTGAACAAATTTTCACAACAGGGCATAAAATAGTCAGTGCATTGCTAGGTCAATTTCGACAACGTAACCGAATAATCCAACTTACACCAGGTCTAGGTATCCGTGAAAATCAAAAAACCCTAGCTGACCATAAATTTCATATTATATTCTATCCGGATTTAGGCATGCAACAAGATTATACGCTCCTAGCGCATGCCAGGTTGGCACCCATTCAAATCGCTACTTGGGGACATAGTGATACTAGCGGTAATCCGAGCATTGATTATTATATAACTAGCCGGCATTTCGAGAATACCACTAACCTAGATATCCCCAGGAATAATTATTCGGAGAAACCGATTCTCCTGAACTCAATGGGAACTTATTATATTTCACCCCGCACAATGATTCGAAATGTTATAGACACTGGATTCGAAGCCGGGTTCCAGTCGGCAGTCCGGCTAGGTTTCCCCGCCAATGCTATTATTATCGGGGTTCTACAAAGTTTCTTCAAATTCACACCCGAGTTTGAATCGGTGCTAGGTCGGTTACTCACCATGACTGCTAATCACCGCCGACCAGTTGTCCTAGCTTTGAGTAATAGCATCCCGTTTAATAAGATTCATTTAGAACGGCTACAACAGCAATTTAAAGGACATACAGACCGAGTCTTCTGGTTTCAGAATAAGTTACCTGAACAATGGTTGAATTTGGTGAGTGTATGTCATGTGATGCTTGACCCTTTCCCTTTTGGTGGCTGTAACACTAGTTTGGAAGCATTTGATTATGGTATCCCGGTAGTTTGCCGGCCTAGCAATCAAATTAACGGTCGATTCACGTGTGGGTTCTATGATGTTATGGGTATACCACGCGAACATTGTTGTGCCGATAGCACCGAAAACTATCTCAAATTGGCTTATCGGCTGGTGGATGATGAATATTATTATAAACTGGTCCGTGAGAAAATCCGCCAGAATTCTAGCAAACTATTCGAACAACATGAAAGCGTCCGGGAATATCAAACAGTGTTGACTACCCTAGTGCGCCGGCATCATTCTGATAATAAGGCATCAGGAGCAACACAAACTAGCACAGCAACTGGAGAGACATCCGGGCCGCAAAATCGCAATGCTAGGATAGCAGCCATTCAACGTCGGCGTTTGGTGCAACAAAATCCAAACTAGCAATTCTATGATGAAAATATCCATAACACGACACAATACAACACAATACAACAGAAAAAACGTTTTAATTTTACATATACAAATTATGTATATACCGACTCAACAACGCCCTATTTATTTATTATTTAATTCATACATATACAAAATGGCGTGGATTACCAGATTTGCAGCGTTTGAGAAATTTTATGCCAGCGCATTTTGCTATACTGTCGTGGGTGGCACTATTGGAAATATGATGGCATATGCTGAAGATAGTAAAACCTATAGTGATTTTACAGATAAATTGCGCCGCGAATTAACTACAGATACGATGAGAAGTTTTGGTTTCGCTGCGGTATGGCCTATAACATGGGTAATGCTTACATATGATATCGTTAAAACAGTTTCATCCAATATATAAAACATATCACGGCAAATAACTCATAACTTGTCATCATTTGGTAGATTTTTATTTGTTTTTTTGTGTTTAGCTATATAAATTTAACACCTGTGCGATTATGGATTACCTAGCTACAGAAGGATATACCACTATTCCTAATCTATTAACACCTGATGAATGCCATGAATTTTGCGAGTGGATAGACAAGTTATTTGCTGCCGAACCTGAATTAGATGGCCTAGATGTGGAAGGATATGATAGATTGCGAGTTAAAAAACACGGGCTTAGCGAACTAGTCCGGAAAAGATTATCTGAAAAACTACAGCTAGGATTCCGACCATCGGGCAATACTAATAGAACTCCGCAACAGAATCAACTCGTGGTATTCTCACAATGGTTCCCGACCAAATATATTTCAGGAGGAGGGCTAGGTATTCATATTGATGGCACAGCGAGTGAAGATGAGAACACTAGCACCCATACTATCTTAATATATTTAAATGCCGAATTTATGGGTGGTAGGACTGTATTTGTTGATGACTATGATGACCCACCGGTCGTTGAGGGTAATAATCATATAACCCCCGAACCAGGGTTGGCACTTATCCTAGAACAGGATAAATTACATTTCGCCGAACCATTAATTACTGGGACTAAATATATATTGCGCGGGGATATAATTATTTCTTAGCAAGTTCAGCTAATAAAATATGATTTGATTATAAAAAACTAGCCACTACTTTTGAAAACATAAAATGGAAGTAATATATTATTTTTTGATATTCCTAGTTATAAATCTAGGACTACTATATTGGTTTCAACAAAGCGTGTTAAGTCAGCATCCTAGCACAGCTCCTACAAGTGATCCTGCCAAAAATAATTTTAGTGTTAATAGACAGCATGAACTCACAAAGGATTGCCAAGGTGGCGCGTTCGTCAACAATAAATGCAGGTTAGCCGGTTTAGCAGGGCCTGCAACTGGGTTTCACCAGTCTTTTAAACCAAGTGTCAGCCGTGAATTGGGTTGGCGCAGTTATTTTATACGCAAATTCGGCGGGCTAGGAACCAGCCAAAAAGCCGCTAATGATGATGGCCTCCAAGGAACACTTACCCAGAATTACCTCTCAAGTTTGCCTAGCACCGATAATATTTATGGGCAGACCGATTATTAGGGATTTAGTAATTCTTGTTACACCCATCACAATTTATTTTTATTCTGTAATATCTCGGCAAATATTAAATAATAGCCACACGTGGGATTTGAAAAGTATAGCTAGGATCACCAAAAATGGCAAACACTGAAACACCAGAAATAGAACCTGCAATAGCATCTGCTATAGATTATACAAACAGGGATGACACTAATGAATATGAAGAAGAGACTACACAAGTAAAACCAGGTAGCCTAGAAGAACAATTACTAACTGAACTACAGGACTCATATACTGATGCTGATGACCGAGCCACAGCTACCCAACAGGTTCAAAACCTTGATAAACAGCTCCGCGCATACCTCACCCGATTCATTCCGAAAGGTATTGTCCCTGTATTTGTAAGCCCTGCACAAAGTGATACCCTGGTCGATAGCGAATTCAGTGCAGCTACATGGTCAGAGTATAGTTCACAAGGTGATTTAGCGGGTGTAGATGATAATTATTGTCGGAAAATGGAATCCGGGGATTGGTATTATCCTAGGCGTAATAATGCAAGTGAATCTGCTGACCAAGTAGAATTAGCAAATTGCGGTAAAGTTATGAATGACGAAGTTGAACAGACCGCTGATATTAGTGCTAGGCTACCCGTTCTTATCACCCGGGCTAAACTCAGATATATTAAATCAGATACTAGTCCTAATGACCCAGTAAATTCTGCCCGTGCGCAACTATACAGACAAATCCAGGACTATGAAACTATTCACCGGCAATATTTGCAACTAGTCCGGAATGTTAACACCAATACTGATATACTTAAACGCCGGGCCAAATCAGTAAATTCGGAAGCCAAAAAATTGGATGGACTGGAAAATGATTTGGAAATTCGGAAATCAGTATTTAATGATTGGACAGCAGTTGAAGATGGGCAACATTCAAGGAATCAATCACTTATTAAATGGTCTAAATGGGGGTTATGGGTTCTTTGGATATTAATGTTTGCATTGATTCTATTAGCTAATACAAATTTTGTTGTGCAAAATTAGACCCCAAATTTTGTTGTGCAAAATTAGACCCCAAATTTTGTTGTGCAAAATTAGACCCCAAATTTTGTTGTGCAAAATTAAGCTACCTTTAAAGTCAGAAGACTTAATCAAGTAGTAAAAAAAAAAAAGATAAATAATAATAATATAATTCAAATAATTTAGATAAACTTAAATGGGTTTGACAGTTTCAAAAACTTTTAAGCTTGAACCTGCAAGCACACATCATTCTAAACATGTTTCAAAGAAACACACCAAAAAGCATTCTGGAAAACACACTAGGAAACATACCATAAAAAAAACTAAACATCATGATAAACCAAAACACCATAAAGATTCCGGTAGCAGTCATCAAAAAAAAACAGCTGTCCATAAAGTAATTATAAAATACACTAAAAAACGCAAAAGTAAGGGACATTCCAAATCATCTGATAGCAGATCAAAGAGTAGCAAATCTAATAGTTATACAACAGATGCTTTCAGTGTATATTACAAATACAAAAAAATAAATATTTCACCAATGGGATTTGTCGTATTAGGTGATGGATATGCCAAGAACAACTTTGATGTAGTATACAAAGGTGATAAAGTATCTGTGTCACCAATGGGCTTCACGGTCTTAGGAAATGGCTATGCCAAGAACCATTTTGATGTTGTTTATAAAGGTAAAAAGATAGATGTTTTTAATGCTAACAGTTTTGAAGTCTTAAAGAATGGTATGGCAAAAGATAGTAAAGGCTTCTTCAAAAAAGGAAAACGCATTTAATATAATCAATATAAACCATTAACCCATGCACAAATACAACAATTACAAACACACAGCACTAATTTATATTCGTTTTTCATAAAATTATTTTTCAGCTTTTCATGATAAATACAAAACAATGATAAACAATAAAAATGCAAACACATAGGTGCATTTCTGATATTTTATCACATAAAAATACCATTGATTTTAGTTCATATAATTTATTACGCCCGGATTTTGTAAAATGGGTTTCAAAAATGAATATTTTTAGGCAAGAAACATATATAAGCCCGGAGGAGCTACTAGGTTGCATATCTAGGATACCCGAAATCAGAATAATTAATAATTTAATATTGCCGAATTGGATAATCAATACCAAATATGATCTAGATTATGTAATGCCAAAAATAATTAATAATCCTAAGTTTTGGGAATTATATGATAATTATACATGGATTGATGGTCGTAATATTCACATATATCAATCAAAATGGTTACAACAATTATCATTAATTATTATTGAATTATTAAAACATTGTGAATGGTTACTAATAAGTGTGCCGCAATTTATGACCCTAACCGAGTTTTGGGATTGGTTATTTAATTGTCCAGAACTTAATGATAACAATAGGGAACGTATAATTTTTTTTACCCCAATTCAGGCTAAAATTTATAAAACATCAGCATCTGGCGGTAGTATACCACACGATATTGCAAAACAACAACATTTATTTTATAAAAATGTATATTATAAACAATTATTTAATACACGAGGTATTAAGTCATTTGGAGACACAACGTCATGTTTAGATGAACAAGGATTACATCAAAAGCCAATAATAATACAGGAATTGGAAAAATTAAAGTTAGAACTAATGAAATATAACCTAGAGCATCAAGCAGAGTTAGAAATAGAAACAGGTGGATTGCTAGAAAAAATAAATGAGATTCGGGATATACTTGGTATCCCTCACAATTAAGTGGTTTACTTACTAGGTGTTGCAGGTGGAGCAGCGGTAAGTGCCTTAGCACCGGCAGGGGCACCAATGGGTTCACCTTGATTACGAAGTGTCCGGTCAACAAACACCGATTCCCGGCCCACAGTTCGGGGGTCACCCATGAACCGTTTGATTTGCACGTCAAATTGCTTCTTGCTAACTTTGGTAGGGTGATTAACTGAAACCGCATAACGCTGGAATTCGATCCAGACATCATTAATATTTTGTTTATACCCTGGTTTATCCTCAGTATGTTCTTTGGCAAAGAGCTCATAAACATTGGCAATTTGCTTATAACGTTCAGTGGCTTCTTTAACTGGTGCCGGGATGAATTCATCACTAAGACTCTTGAAGTTTTCTTTCTTAAGATCCTGATAGCGATTAAAGAGCATAACGAGGAAATATGGTGCCCATTCTTCAAGTTTATCCTTAATAGTATTATCCTCAGGATAATGATTAGGATATTTGATAGGATCATTAAGCATTTCACTCTTAGGATCTACGAACCGACTAGGATAGTTAATCACGTGAATGCGGCGCCAAGTGCCATGGTCAGTGCTATCCATATCAGGAATATCATTACATTGCATGTTCCACATACACATAGGATAGAAAGTAATTGGGTCCTTATTTAGATGACGGCCAGTAATAGGGTCACCACCAGTCAAGCGTTTAATTGTATCGCATTGCAGGCCTTTTTCGGCTTTGGGTTCACTGGACATGATAACACGTTTACCGCGGATATTAGCAATAGTCGGCGCGGGTTTATCGGGGTCATCGCGGATTTGACTAAATAGAGTAGGGTCAGTCATCTGGAAATAATGCCCGAATACATGTTTTAGGAGGAATGCGAAAATGGATTTACCATTTTTACCAGACCCAGTGTGAATAAAGAATTCCTCACGGCGGACAATTCCACTGAGTTTCTCGGCATAGAGGTTCATGACATAATTTTGCACTTCTAGGTCAGGGAAAATCTTGTCGAGGAATTCTTCAATTTCAGCGAAGATAAGTTGTGCCTCTTCGCTTTCAGTGTCATAAGGGTAGTTATAACCACAATTCAATGTGCTAATATCTTTGGGTAACCCCTTGCGAAATTGACAGGTTTCCAGATCTAGGACACCATTTGAGCAAAGGAATACCATGCGATTAGTATCCAGGTTCTTATAAAACTCGGGGTCAAAGAATTCATTAGACAAATCAGAAATCAGAGTAACACGGTTAGCCTTTTTTTCTAAATAAGCCATAGCATTACCAGCTTGTTTATACATACTCTTGGCCTCTTCTTCCTTAATCTTTAGTGTATGTGCTTTTTCCTTTTTCTCGGTAAGTATTTCCTCCATAGAACGTTGCTCATGCAAACCGTTTTCAGTAGCAAATCGCCTGCTTAGAGTATTGGCACCAAATTCATCGTTATCTGGGCTGAACATTTCATTCCTGTTGGCATCTCTTGCATGCTGGCGTTCAAGTTCCTTAATTTCACGTTGAATATTGCTTATATCATCCTCACAGGCATGATACAATTTTTCGATATCATTATAGAACTCACCCATGAGGAATCTGTGTAGCAGATTACCACCTTCATCTTCAGTCCATTGTTGGCCCATGAATTTATACCAAGTATTTTGTTTGGTGCTAATACATTTAATTTGCCATTCACAATGGATTTCAATATATTCCTTGGCTTTCATAGCCCATTTACGATTACCCATACCAATACCTCGGTTAAGGTCTTTAATCATATTCTCAAGGAAAATGGACTTATGTGTAGTTGTTAGTTCCTTATATTTTACAGGATTATCAGACCTGGCATACTGTTTGAGAACATCGATGCCTAGACTATATTTGTCAGATGAGTTTTTGAATTCAACATACCATTTACGGAAACATACATCTTCGTCAAATTTATCAGCAGCGCCTTTTGACCATTGCACCCACATACTATAACAATAGGGGCTAATATTATATAGACACAGTCCGATATTTGCCCATTGGTGATAATCCCTACAACGTTTCCGGTCAAGACATAGTAGTAAGTGGTCAATATATTCAGGGTCAATCACATCACGATGTTTACCATGTTTATATTGATTGAGAATCTGTGTGCGTTCTATTAGGGTTAGTGGAGTATTAGTATCTGCACTTCCACTTGTAGTTGCCCGGTTAGCACTTAATTTCTGTAAGTTAACATGTTCATAAGGTTGAATAGTAGGCCGTTTATGTGCATTACTAAAATGAATAATTGATTGGAGCATATCCAAGCCTAGATCACATTTCCGGAGAACTACTTTAGCGGGTTCATCTTCTAGGTCTTCATCCTCAATCCCTTCTATCACACGGATTTCATAAGTAGTTGTCGGTCTATAAAAATCCGATTTATCATCGGGTTTACCACTACCTATAGGGAACCATGCAGTTGTGCTAATGACTTTACGGTCCACCATATTTTCAATAGATTCGCTATTCCCAAATTTCTTATAGATTTCTTGGAGCCCGGGCATAGCTAGGAACCGGTCATAAACTGCATGAAGCAGTGCATTAGAGCCCACGATATCACCACTTACAATATGAATGCCATCTTTTATCATTTTCTTTTCACCATCTTTGCCTTTCATACGAGGGTGTTGTTTTTCAAACACAGTTATTTTAGCACCTTCTGGAATTGGGGCAAGTTCAGCTAGGGCTTGTAGATAAAGTGTCGCTAGTTCCTTAATCATTTCTTGATTATACTTATGCTCCAGAGTTCCGGCGCGTAGGTCATCGGGTGTCGGATTATGGTGTAAATCAATGTCAATTTTCAGGATATTATATTCAGGATGTGGGCGTTCCAGCAACATACTGCGTTGACCGGCTTGCACCTTGAATTCATAATATCGAGCCCAGAATTCATCCATACGGTCATCAGGGACATTTAGGAACATATTCCTGTCAATGTCACCTGTCCAGAACTGGAAATTATACTTCTCTTCATTGGGTTTCTTCAAGAAATTCGCTCTGCAATAAGCCTGGAATTTGTTGCTATTCATATTTCACGAGGTCGGGAATTTAAATATTGGTTTTACTTGTTATTATGGAACCTGTTTTAAATTTTGGTATGATACCTAGCATAGCAAAACAATTTTTTGGTTTAAAGACCTCAAATAAAAGTATTTTTGGTTATCAATAAAGAAAAATTGTTTTGTATATATGGTTTTTTTTATTGCATCAAATTATAGTTTCACCTTATAAAATCAAATAATTGCAAAATCAATAATATAATTCTATACTTTTAACAATATGGGTCAATACTACCAAATCATTATTCTTGGAGAGAAGCCTGATGCTGACCAACCTGAAGAAATTATCCGGCTGGTTCTAAATCCGCATAACTACAGACAAGGTGCTAAAATTATGGAACATTCGTATATTGGCAATGAATTTATTGCCCTAGCTGAATATATGCTTAGTCCTCTAGGTATGTTTTACAAATCTAGGCTTGTTTGGGCAGGTGATTATGCTAATGGTGAACCTACAACTGGGCAAAACCTTTATCATGCTGCACCAAAACCCCAACTATTATTTAGTTCCAGCAAGGATTTTAACGCCGCTGAGTATCGGTATATTGTAAATCATACTAAACGTGAATTTGTGGACAAACAGAGATGCCTAGAGGCACAGAGTGATGACGACGCTAGCGGGCTTATCGTTCATCCTCTACCACTTCTCGTCAGCGAAGGCAACGGCTGTGGAGGTGGCGATTATTGGGGACCTGGCGAAGATGATTGCGGACGGTGGTCAAGGGATGTCATTTCCATTGAGCGTTCTGCACCCAGTGCCGAAAAAGGCTTTGTTGAATTTATTACCAAATTCAAGAGTAATTAAAATATCATCCAGCAAAAATTGTTATGCTAGGACTATTTTTTTGGTTGAATAACAAAACTTATTATTACAACCCACCAACAAAAATGTATAACCTAGCTAAGTCTTTTATCAGTTCTGCCAGCGATTATTTAGCGTCAGCATTTACATCTAATCCCACATCTAAACCAGAAATCCGGGAATATACACGGGATGAAATAACAGAATACTTCTCAAACCCTGAATGGAAAAATGGGGGATATATGAATTGCCGGTATTTTGGATTTATGCCACCTGATGACAAACTGTCCGTTCAGCTCAAACTAATTAGCCGGCTTATCCATCACCGATTTATAACACTAAGTGATGTGCCCGGCCAACTATTTACACCCATATTCTTTAATATTATTCACAACGCAATTAAGTATAAGAGCGACCTAGAACTACTTGACCCCCGGAACCTTGAATCACCTTTGGTTGCGAATAACCCATATCGTAATGGTAGCCTATATACTTGGTTCAATGAGATTGCTGATGAATTAAACTGGGACACCCCGCTTCATATCCCCATTAACTATCTTATTCAAACAGAAATTAAAACCCTAAAAATTGTCGGCGACTGGTATAACCATCACCCCGAATTCACACTAAATATTATTAGAGACACCGCCGGACAAATCCAGAGACCAACAATCCGGGATTTATGTAGTGCTATATTCCCACTTATTGCCAATGATTGGGTTAGCGAACATAAAATAAGTGAATATACCGCAAGTTGGCAAATCCGGGCTGGTACACCAGATACCCTAGAAATATGGTTTAAACCTGATGGCTACCATATCGATAATATTAGATATGCTAAAGGTTGTTATGAAAATGAACCTGAAGACAATTCATTCAAAGTTATTCTATAAAACACTGAATCAAAAAATAAATGGTTAATTTGCGGCCGTCGACACATGTGCTTGCGGTGTTGCTGCTGCATCTGCTGCAATTGTTTTTTCAGCATTAGTCATTGCAGTTGTAATTGCTGTTTTAAGTGTTTTCATCTGTGCCTTACTAAGTTCTTCAACATCTTCTGAAATCTCAATAGTCATTAACCTAGCTGTTTCTTTTCCATATCGGTTGGCAAATCCATCCACCGCTGGAATTTCAAGTGCTTTCCGACCATCAAACCGCGATTCGACTAAAAGTGGTTTATACACATAAACTGTATTATCATTGCCGTAATACCGAGAGCTTGCTGGCATTTTAACTGGAATTGCCAAATGATAATCCGGGAATTTAATTATGAATACGCCTAGACTAAATTTGCGATTGGCCTTCACATTAATTAAATCATCGCCATATACCCGGAATAATGTTTGCTCAGCACTCAATCCAGCAGCCGCACATCCACTTTCCAAATAATTAATAATCTTAGTATAAGTCGCATATATATGTCTTGTTGTTTCAAGTTTGTCCTCAATATCATTCATAAAACTATTAGTAGTTCCTGTTTGGCCTGTTATTTCTTGAAATCTTTGATGAGTTGCTATCAATTCACCTAAATTTCTTTCCAGTTCTGAATACATAACTGTATTTTCGACTTGTGTTTGGCTCATTATCTAGTTTATTGGGTTTGTTAGTCAATGTGTTATTATATCCTAACTGTGTAATATTTAAATTACGAATACCATACATGACAAAGGAACAACAATAATAGGTCTAGGATTCGCAACAGGAAATAATCTGAATGAATACTAAATAAACCTAGTGCCAATACATAAGGTCAAACCAATCCATTAATCTATTGATGAATTCACCAAGCAGGAATAATTCAATCTTATCCATACAACAAAAGGCTTCGGCTTATATGACTACAAACACACTCTTAGTGGTCCTAGCATTACTCGCCATTATTGGTTCTGGGCTCTACTTTTACCAGACTTACAAAGACTTCCAAAAAAGAATAAAAGAACGTGACAGTGCATCCGTGATAGCCAATGAATGCCCTGATTATTGGGAAATTGACAGCAAAACCAAAAACCAACGTGGGGTTATAAATTCGGTAACCTGCAGGAATGTCCAACTTCTAGGCAAATGTGCACTCAGCAATAATAATACTTTCACATTCGGGGATGAAATATTTAATAATCCTAAAACTGCTGACCTGGCAAGATGTAAATGGGCTAAACAATGTGGCGTCGCATGGACAGGATATGATACTAAATGCTAAAGCTGCCATTTTTGATTTTTTCATTTTTCCAGTTTACCATTTGTATTTTCTTTTATCCTTACTTAACCGGCTAGGATTTTGGGTTATCCCCAAAATCAGCCGTAGTAAGGTGAGTTCCTCAATTAAAAGCCGTTGCGTTTATAAACGCAATAGGCTTTTAGAGGATAACAAACCAAAAAACCATGTAGAAAAACAAACCAGAAAAAATAACTAACCTAGCTATGGAATTGGTGTGCTAGGTTGCAAAAAAGCTAAAGACTGTAAAACTAATAGCTCTTAACTAGGTCGTCAATATATTGTCGATATTGTGGGTCATTAGGGTCATCCAATAAATAAGCACCATATGCCGAACCATCCTTCTTAGGTGCCATGATGATATACGGTGCAAAGATGTTACTAACGCCACTTGTGTCTTTTTGGCTTATCATCGGTCCCATATGTTTGTATTGGTCTTGGACACCATTGCCCGAACTAGCAACCATACCACCAGTGCCGCTTATAAGTTTGCTTTGGGAAATATCATCTAGGAACCCTAGCAACCCATAATCATCATCAACACCTGCATACCCTAGCGATGATGATGGTGCACCTTCCGCATCAGACCCGGCTTGCGCTCCTGTGCCAACCTGGCAATTCATGCACCCTGCTAATTTACATATACCGTTGCATCGGGTTGTTAATTGACAATACCTAGCACAAATATTTGCCTTTCCAGAAGGAGGTAACTGGCTAATCGCCTGTTTAATATCATCCGGGACATCTTCGTCATCAAAATTATAAGACGCAGCTAATTTGTCATATACGAAAATTAACAACTCTTGAGTGCTGCGGTCTAAATAACTTGGAATAGAGTATTGAGTTAATTTTGCTTGTAATGCTTGATTGCTAGCTGAAGCAACACCACCTGCACTTGCTGACAATGGAGCACCGGCACCTCCCGATGTAGCGCCTGGTATTCCATCTGATCCTGAACCAGAACCTGATCCAGAACCTGATCCAGAACCTGATCCAGAACCTGATCCAGAACCTGATCCAGAACCTGATCCAGAACCTGATCCAGAACCTGATCCAGAACCTCCTGAACTAGCAGTAGTTGTTGTTACTGCCCTAGTTGTAGTAGTTGCACTAGAAGTTGTTGTCGTTGCGCCAGGTGTTGTAGTAGGAGTAGTAGGTAGGTTAGTTAAATCAAATGTCGGCATTTTAGCAGATGCATCAGCAGCACTTGATATAATACTATTAACTGCTGTGCAGAATTTGTTGAATTCATCTGAACCTCCACATGCAGACATATTTGGTATACAAATTTTATCAGACACATACCGAATATTACATAATAATTTACCAACATCCGACTTGCATTGTGGATCAGAAATTAGCCGGCCGTCATTAACACCACCATCCGTAATGAATGCATCATTTATCATTTTATTCATGACCATAGCAGTATGTTCTTCATCTGTCAATGAATTATTTATCTTTGGATTTTTTAATTCCACCATGAAATATTTGATTAACTCGGCCTTGGAATAATCACCAGCCGAATTTTGGAATGCAGACCCATTTAAATCACCAGCAGTAAATGCAACTTGGCCAGTTTTTTTCATATTACGCCATAAATCAAACAACTGCTTTAGCCGCACATATAATTTAATATCATTGTCGGCTTGAGTATCAATAATATTAATATTACATTGTGCCGCAGCATTATAGTCTACTTTTAATATGTAATCATATGCAAATTCTTTAACAATACGAGGTAACTTAAAAGATGTGGCTAGTGGGTCACGTGTAGCAGTCTTAGTAGTTAGTGATTTATACATTACATTCTCTTCAGTTCCAGCAGTTCGAAATCTGTCTGCACTACTATCATCAAATCCGGCATATTTAGCAATAAAGCCATTAATAAATGCACGGTTAACAGAATTAGCAGCGGCATTGTATTTAGTTGCCAGTTCGGTGCTAGATACTATGTCTTTGAATATATCACGTAATCTAATAATTATAGGTATGATAACAAATTTCAATAAATTCACGGTTCCTTGGAAATTAGATGAACCTGGCGGATCTAAACTAACTGTCCAATTTACTGGCACAAGGGCGCCAGTGTTATCCTTGACTTTCCAATCAAAAAATTTATCTATATATGGGATATCTGAATCAGTGTTTTGAAATAAGTTGTATAATGTAGATTGCACAGAGCTTTTAAAAACCATGCCTCTATCTGTCATTTTCTGGAAATCATATAACTCAATACATTTCGATGTTTTTAATTCAGGTGGTAAACTATTATCACCTTCTTCTAGGTTCATTGAACGCTTAATAATAGTAACAATACCCTTAGAACACACATCTACCATGGCAAAATTTTCATGCGGTTTATTAACATAGCAGTTTAGAGTGATTAGCCCTATAAATATGACTATCAAGAATAATATTAAAACCCACGCACGTTTGTCCATTTATTATTCCAATTTATTATTTCAATTTATTATTTCAATTTATTATTTCAATTTATTTTTCTACTTAGCTATTTTACTATTAAATAATACTAGCCGTTACTAAACAAGGAATAAATTATTATCATTTATTAAATTAAAACCACTGGGGACTAAGAACTACAAAAAGTAAATAAGTAAATATATGCACATTGGAAATATATTAAAAAATACTGCAGACGGCTCAGTGCTAGGCGCAGTTGTTTATACATACCCCAACAAACTAATTATATTCAGGAATGTTAATGGACTCAATCCAGGTATTTTTAAAATGCCTATTGAAGACATGAATAATCCAATGATAGTTTCAGCTGGGACAATAAATCAACCCGAGTTTGAACCCATTAAGAAAGCACTCTTAAAATATTACCGCCGTGGGACATTGCCTGATAGTGAAAAAGCAGTTTTTAGCCGGATTATGGAATATGCATTCCCAAATGGAGTGCCCTTGTTTGATGAACAAGCTGAAAGAATGTCAGATGACGCAACTCGAGCAATTCGATTAGCTGACCATTTACAACCTGGCAAATGCCTTTATGCTAACACCGTTCAATCGGGGCCATTTGGACATCTAGATAACCAATGTATTTATGTGCTAGGTGGTGATGAATATGGTATTTGGGTTTGCCCACACCAATCCGGGACCGAATTCACCACAAGTTACCTACCCTTCAAAGACCGTAATGTCCCCAAATTCTGGTCTGTCAATCGGCTTTTACCAGGAGAAGTCCGTGATAACAAAGGCGCCGAATATGTCGGGCGGTTCTTGGCTGCTAAAACCCAAGGTGGATTAGCCAGCCAAATTAATCATACTGATAGTCGTTTGAAACTCTCACATGACCCTAGCACCGGCCGGGTAACTATTATTATGCCACAAAAATGGGCTGGGCAAACATATGATTTCACAACAGGGACTATTAAACCACTTGCAGCTGGTGTGCCCACTGGTTCCGCAGCAAATAGAGCATATAATCAAATTATGGCAGGATTGGCTACTAGCGATAATGAACCATATATAGGTCCTGCGATTACCAAAAGTGTTGTATCATCTGCACAAGAAACTAAAGATGATACTGACAATGCCCAAATGGCACAAACTATCCTAGCTCAACTAAATGAACACGACTTAGCATTCCAGGATAAAGTTGAAAAAACAGGGCGGCAATCTACAGGATTTAGGTCACGCAAACAGCGAGGTGGTGGCGCGGCTGAGGATTTGGCTGATGCATGGGCTGGGTTTGATGCGGTGGAACCAATATCCCCGGATGATAAACTACCAGGTGCTGATACACAACAACAGGGAAGCCGCCGCAGATTATCATCAGCAGAGGCAGAAGACCTGGCAGCAGTTGGTGAGTTAGGAACAACTCCCACACCTAGCGACGATGAAGAAGGTCTAGGTTCAGAAACTGAAGATGAAGACATGTTCAATGAAGACAACCTAGTTTTCCTCGATGAAGATGAACCAATTATTGAACTTGAAAAAGTCCAGAAAATCCGGCAAATGCCCGTCCCTGAGCTCGAAAAAGTCTTCAAGGAAAGTATCCAAAAAGGACACATTTATAAACAAAAGTTGGAAAAACTCCCCGCACTACTCCGGGATAACCCACTGTATAAAGACCGCATTACCAAAGATGTCAATGTAATCAGTTTATTGAAAGCACAAATGACTACTGAAAGCCGTATGGTCCTAGCGCAACCTGCTGAATATCATCCTGTCATCGAATCCATATTACGTAATGATTACACCAATCATTTCCTCGTCCCACTTGTTGTCACCACCAAGAAACTCTATCTTACCAAAAAAGACCCCATCACCAAAGATGACTTAGCTGGACCTACCGCAGCAGTTGAAGGTGATTTCCATAAGTATATGTCCGAATGGTGTGCACAAAATGGTAAAGGAGGTATGCGTAAAATGGTAGATATCAACGAGAATCTCACACGGATTATGACTGAAGCCGCGCCACATTTACCTGCTACTATGAGCCAACTAGGGCTAATGGTCAGATTTGGTGAAGGTATCCAACCTGCAGACGCACGTAATCGTGATACCACCATTAAACTCAAGACTACGCGGGCACAGGAGGATATCGAATATCTAGCACAGGCAACTCAGGCTATCAGGTTCGGCACAGGTGGGCGCGAATTCCAATTACGTAATTTTGCAGTTGACTCGCAACCATTTGATAGCCATGTAGTGCTCGGACCAATTGGCAATTATTCTAATCTTCCTAAAACTGAATATTCCATCGCCGAAATTGAAGCTATGGAAGAAGAAGTTGATAAGAATATTACCACAGTAGGGTCAATATATAACATCTCTTATATGGGTGACAATGTTAATTTAGTTGGGTTTGTCAGGCCGCCAATCATGAATTTCTTACAAGGCCGTGGTGAAAACATGCCTAGCTTAGCAAGTGAGCTCTCTACTGCTGAAGACAAAGGTCAGATAGTCATCCGATATATGGATGAAGAACACGGGAATCAAGATGATATGATGTCGGCAACCAGTTTAGAAGACCCTGATAAATTTATAGTATATTTATTTCAAGACCCTGGTGCAGCTGTTGGGTCCGGGCCTACATTAACCGATGATATCCTCAAAGGGTATTTGACCAGAATGGTTCCCCGGTTCAACGATATCACCCGATTATTCACAGAGACATACCGTGTTGAACAACCGAGTGATCTTGATCGACTTATTGAAATCCTATACAAATTTGATTATATAGTCCCACATCGTGAAGGACTCAGTTTTGCGGCCAGTCGCACTCAGCCTGAAACTCATCTCAGGCAAAAATCGACGGCAAACTGGGAAAACACACAAACCCTACAAGAAGTAGAAGACCGGATAGTCAGGGCTATGGTAGCTTATAATAACAAAATGGATAAGATACATCGTTTACGCGTTATAAAGAATGCCAAACATCAAGAACGTGATGAACTGAAACATGGATTACGGCAGCCGGGCGACAAGCCTAGCACAGCTCCTGAACACCAACTGATAACTTCCGGGCTTGTGGAATTAGCCGACAAGATTTATGGCGAACGTTATTCAGATATTGCAGGAACTGGGGAACATGCAGAGTTAGATGAAAATAAACTAGATTACTACGCACATCAATCTGACCGCGCACAATATATTAATTTGCTTCTCCGTAAGACTAGCTTATCTAGGCTACAAGAAGTATTAAGTATTACTGAATTAGAAAGTTCCCTAGCTGTGCTTAAGACCAAATATGAAGCCAGTGGTCGTGCACTACCCGCTGACTTAACTACCCGTGTTGCCCCAGAAACTCTAGAAAAAACACAGCTAGGTAAATGTGCGGCAGCAGATGGTCAAGGTGGTATTGGCGGGCGTAAAACCCGTATTCTCAGATATCCAAGTTTAGCTCGGATGAAAGAAGATAATGGCAAAACTGCAACTACGCCAGCTGGTGACCTAGTATTAGAAGGTGATTACGCCATGGTAGATGAAGCCGGCAAAAAACTTATATTCAGGCGTGAGACTTTGAATGACGGGGATTTCTGGATTGGTCAACCAATAAGTGTCCTAGAACAGCTCATGTTCAAAAAGAGGGCGACTTGTGCGGCAAGTGGCGCAGCGCCTACTCAAGATGAATTAGATACGGCCCGTGCTGCTATGCGTCTCCCTGAAGAACAACTTGTCGGAACAGATAGTGACCCAGATAAAGCCAAAAACCTACAGCTAGGTAAAGACGGGCAACCTACTAGTGAATGTATATTTGATGTCAGCCGGTTACAATGCCTGCCTGTCGATATCGTCGACATGGACCGGGAGTTAGCAGATATCCAAGCCCGGATTATGGATGTTAACGGTCAATTAGCATTTGCCCGGGCTCTGCCACCTCTCTTGGCCGAATGTGAGAAATCCATTGCAGCAGTTGAAAAGGAAATCCGCAATTATAATCATGGTGTTAGCCTAGTTGAGAAATATTATACCGCCCTAGTAGCACAACAACAGAAGGAACTGGAAGCCTTAGTCAAACGCCGTAAAGATTGCCCACATTTCGGGGTGGTCCAATATTTGGAAGGTTTGCTTAACTTGGCTGACCAAGAACGTTATATGCTCGTCAAAGAAATCATTGAACGGTTCCAAAACCAAGAGCAAGCCGGGCAACTCGACTTATTGGTTATATCACCTGATAGTAAACACAATAATATTGAGTGTCATATATGTAGCCAA
>JACCDO010244499.1_pt1 | contig 23203 bp, 25 predicted proteins | sample 7446101 | NCBI WGS metagenome assembly JACCDO01 (sample SAMN15323440, study PRJNA562643) | freshwater metagenome | isolation source: river surface water | place: USA:Blue River Watershed | collected 2017-08-16
AATGACTTGTTCCTTGAAATGACAGAGACCGGCGTTATTAACAAAACCGCCTTGGTCTTCGGTCAGATGGATGAACCACCTGGAACACGTCTTCGTGTTGCGCTCTCAGCGCTCACCATGGCTGAGTACTTCCGTGATGTTCAGAAGCAGGACGTTCTCCTCTTCATCGACAACATCTTCCGCTTTACTCAGGCAGGTTCTGAAGTATCAACTCTGCTCGGCCGTATGCCGTCTGCTGTGGGTTACCAGCCAACACTTGCAGATGAAATGGGTCAGCTACAGGAGCGCATTACTTCAACTCGTGGTCACTCAATTACATCAATGCAGGCAATTTACGTTCCTGCCGATGACATTACTGACCCGGCTCCACACACAACATTCGCCCACTTGGATGCAACAACTGTGTTGTCTCGTCCGATTTCAGAACTTGGTATCTACCCAGCTGTGGATCCACTGGACTCAACATCTCGCATTCTTGATCCACGCTACATCGGTGAGCACCACTTCAAGGTTGCAAACCGCATTAAGCAGATCTTGCAGCGCTATAAGGATCTTCAAGACATCATCGCTATCTTGGGTATCGATGAACTTTCAGAAGAAGATCGCATTCTCGTAGGTCGCGCACGTCGTATCCAACGCTTCTTGTCACAGAACACATTCGTGGCAAAGGTCTTTACTGGTATCGACGGTTCATTCGTACCTCTCAGCGAAACAATCGCAGCATTTGAAGCGCTTGCTGATGGAAAGTACGACCACATTCCAGAACAGGCATTCTTTATGTGCGGTGGCCTCGACGATGTTGAGCGCAAGGCTGCAGAATTGGCGAAGAACTAAACCATGGCACTTCACGTCGCACTAGTATCGCCATCACAGAAGGTGTGGTCGGGCGAGGCAACATTTGTCTCTGCTCGCACTACCGAAGGTGATCTTGGAGTTCTTCCAGGTCACACACCTCTGTTTGGCGTACTAGTCGATGGTGCCGTAAGCATTAAAGGCACCGATGGAACCACGCAAGAGTTTCAAGTTCGTGGAGGATTCTTATCCGTCTCTAATGATCGCGTTTCTATTCTTACCGAATCGGTTGGCTAACTAATTTAAAGTTTATTCGCGCACAACTTTTGCGCCAAGGCTTACTAATTGTTCGGCGAAGTTCGGGTATCCACGATCAATGTGGAATGCGCCATCAACAGTAGTTTCACCTTCTGAAACAAGCGCTGCCAACACAAGGCCTGCACCGGCGCGGATGTCGGTTGCCTCCACTGGCGCTCCAGATAGCTGCGGAATACCGTCGATAGAGGCGTGATGGCCATCTACTGTGATCTGTGCACCTAAGCGCATCAGTTCGTTGACAAACATAAAACGTGATTCAAAGACATTTTCAGTGACTATTGAGTGGCCATCGGCGATCGCGTTCATTCCGATGATGAACGGGAGTAAATCTGTCGCAAAGCCTGGATAGGGAAGAGTTGCGACATCGATTGCCTTAGGTCGTTGATTCATTTGAACACGAATACCGTTATGGGTTGAGGTGATGATCGCCCCTGCAGAGGTTAGTTTTTCAAGCATGACTTCCATGTGGTCAGCGCGTCCACCATGGATGGTGATGTCACCTTGTGTCATCGCCGCGGCAAATGCCCATGTACCAGCGATGATGCGATCAGTGATTGTTGTGTGATCAGTTGGGTAAAGTTCTTTCACACCATAAATGGTGATTGTGGGAGAACCAAGCCCTTCGATTTTGGCGCCCATTCCGATAAGAAATTCGCCCAGGTCGACTAAATCAGGTTCGCGAGCGGCGTTATCAATGACAGTTGTACCTTTTGCAAGAACTGCTGCAGTCATGAGATTTTCGGTTGCACCGACGGATGGGAAATCAAGTTCAATGGATGTTCCGACCAGACCATGAGCTGCTTCTGCAATAACGTAGCCATGTTCAACATGTGCCTTTGCGCCAAGTGATTCAAGACCCTTAATGTGAAAATCAAGGCCACGTGATCCAATTGCATCTCCACCAGGTAGTGCCACTTCTGCTTTACCGACTCGTGCAACTAAGGGACCAAGTACATTGATTGATGCGCGCATCTTTCGGACCAATTCGTAATCTGCACGATGCAATGGAGTTTCAGGTACATCGATTGTGACTATGGATTCGCTGCGCTTAACTGTGCAACCAAGGCGGGTAAGCAAGTCGGCCATGATGTCGACATCGGCAATGTCAGGAACATTTCGGATTGTGGTGGTGCCAACTGCCAAAAGTGAGGCGGCCATCAATTTGAGTACTGAATTCTTGGCTCCAGTGACGCTTACTTCACCGTGGAGGCGGCATCCGCCGATGATTCTGAAGCGGTCTAGGCCAGCCGCATTCGATGATGCCATATCCGAATACTACTTATAGGCTACGGACATGGTTAATTTAACGCGTATTTATACAAAGACAGGCGATGACGGAACTACCTCTTTGGGAGATATGAGCCGCACCTCCAAGAATGATCCTCGTCTTGAAGCATATGCAACAGTTGATGAAGCCAACTCCACCATTGGAGTTGTCTTGGCAACTGATGAATTAACCGACGATGTCCGTACACTTTTGGTGCGAATTCAAAATGATCTCTTTGATGTTGGTGCAGACCTCTGCACCCCAGTCGTTGATGCACCAGCATTTGAACCGCTACGCGTTCTGGAATCCCAAGTTACCTATCTTGAAGAGCAGATTGATAAGTACAACGCGGATCTTGAGGCGCTTCGCTCCTTCGTGTTGCCATCTGGAACCCCAGCAGCGGCGCACCTACACGTTGCTCGCACAGTTGTACGTCGTGCCGAACGTCGTACCTGGGCGGCGATTCATGCATTTGGTGGCGGAGTAAATCCACTGACAGCTAAATATCTCAACCGCTGCTCTGACTTACTCTTTGTTCTTGCTCGCCACGCCAATAAGAGTATTGGCGATCAGTTGTGGGTACCTGGGGCTAATCGCTAAGAAAAGCTTTTGAGATGAGCGCGAGCGGCGCTCTCTTCTTCAGGAAAGACAAAGATACGTGGCCCATCATTTGTTTGGGTGAGCGTTGCTCTAATACCAACAGCGAGCAGTTGCTGTCGCAAGATTTCGCCCTCAATATGATTACTCGGGCTTGACACTGCAACGAGAGAACCGTAATCACCTTCACCACCTTGCACTGCGCGTCGCGCAATGAGTGATTTTCCTGGCGTTGTTGCCCACTTTAAGATCAAAATCAGAAAGAGAACAACCGGAAAGCCTGCCAAACTCATGAAGAAGAGATGGTTATTGGTGCCGCCCAGCATTAGCTATCTACCTTTGTAAAGGTTACTGAAGGATAACCAGAAGGCTTCTCCTCTTGATGGCAGACTACTTCAATCCCCGTGATGTATTCCAGCGATTCAAGTGGTTCAGGAGATATCAAGAGAATCGTCTTTATTTCTTTTGGTTTTGATGGCCCTGAAATAGTTTGCAATGAGCCAATCACAGTTCGATTCTGTGCATAAACTTTGGAGTTAACTTCCCACCAACGGCAACCAGGTTCAGCAGCAACCAGCACTGCGCCACACACAAACTTAGTACAGGCTTCAACTTGAGAGGCCAAGGTAGTACGCGCGGAAAGAATTCCGATGAGTTCTTTTTTGCTTGGAACCTTTGCATAAATACCTGACTCGAAAGCAAAGTCCTCTGGTGGCCACGTTGGTCGCGGCGATGGAGTATTGCGCGCAGTCTTCTTTGGCTTTGGCTTTGGTTTCGCAGTGGGCTTGGCAGATGCCGTCGCTGATGGAGATGCGCTGACTGTTGCTTTAGCAGTTGTCTTTGTCGAAGCGCTTGGCATAGGGGATTTGGTAGCCGCAACCGCACTTGATGCAGAAATAGTCAAAAGGGTTGCAAGGATAAGAATTAACTTTTTCATTGCCGCTCCCACTTAAAACTACGAATAGCCCATATAAGTCCGAGAACTAACCAAGCTCCGATGATGGCAAATGTGCGACCTGTCTCCCAAGTGCCTGCGACTTCACGAGCTGCAAATGAATCGGGCAGGAAGACTGATCGTGCTCCTTGGGTCATCCACTTCAGCGGAAAGATCGCCGCAACTTGCTGCATCCACTGCGGTAAATCAGTGAAGATAAAGAAGACCCCACTAAAGAACTGCAGAACAATCACAACAGGTGAGACAACTGCTGAGGCACCGCGGCCACTCTTAGGAACGTTTGAGAAAGCAATTCCAAGAATGGTGGAACAGGCGCTGCCAAGAACAAGGAGAGCAAGCAGAATCAGCCACTTATCCGCGGTTGTTGGCAGGTTTACGCCAAAGAACGCCACTCCGGCAGCGAGCAATAAAAAGACTTGAATGAGCATGCTGAGCGTCACCAGTATTGATTTTCCAATGAAATAACTGCTCGCTGGCATAGGAGTGCCACGCAAACGTTTCAACGTTCCAAAGTCACGCTCCATGGGAATCATGATGGCGAGTTGTTGAAAGCCAGTATTAACTAGGCCTGAAGCAATCATCCCTGCAACAAAGTATTGACTGAAAGTAACGCCTTCAGCAATCTCATTTGAAAAAACAGATCCAAAGATTGCAAGAAGAATGAGCGGAAATAACATAGTAAAAACTACAGATTCACGTTGTCGCATGAATTGTCTAATCTCTAGACCGCCACGTTGAATTCCGATTGAGAGCGCAGTTGGTTTACTCACTAACGCCACCAATCATCTCTAAATATATATCTTCAAGTGAGGCTCGCTTGACGCTCAACTCTGGAACTTCTCCACCAAAACGTGTAGCAAGTTGTGTCACCAAGGCAGTTGGATTTTCACTTTTTTCGGTTCGAGTTGTTCCGTCTTCCCGCCAAGAGACTGTGGCAAGAGATGTTGCCCGTCCACCGAGGTGTTCGGGGGTGGAGATTTCAATAATCTGTCCATGGTTAATAACTGCAACTCGATCAGCCAGTGCTTCAGCTTCGTCAAGATAGTGAGTTGTGAGCAAGATTGTTGCTCCTTCATCACGGAGATCACGGATGAGCGACCAGAATGCGCGACGCGCTTCGGGATCAAAGCCGGTGGTGGGTTCATCTAGAAAAATCAGCTCAGGGCTGCCGATGATGCCAAGTGCTACATCGAGTCTGCGACGTTGTCCGCCAGACAAGGTGCGCCCTAATGAATCAGCCTTGTCGGTAAGCCCAACCAAATCAATTACTTCGCGAGCGTTCTTGGGAGATTTGTAATACTTTGCAAAGTGCGAAACAGATTCGTATACAGTTAAATCACCCGCATCTTCAGTTGATTGCAGGACTATGCCGATACGATCGCGCCATGCTTGCGCAGTAGCGCCTTTAGTTGCTGGATCAAAGTCCAAGACTTTGACTTCACCAGAATCTCGATTGCGGAAACCTTCCAAAATTTCGACTGTGGTGGTCTTTCCAGCGCCATTGGGACCCAAGAGAGCAAAGATCTCACCGCGGGAGATCTCAAGGTCAACGCCATTGACGGCCTGCGTTGCGCCATAGCTCTTTTTGAGGCCAGTGACGCTAATGACTGTGCTCATATGGCTACCTTGCCACATACCCTGCAAAAGTGCGAGAAAATGGCTCCATGAGCCCACGTAAGAATTATCCTAAAAATCGTAGGCCAAAAAATAGTGATGAAGAACGTCCAGTCAATCCTTCCAATCAAAGTTTTGAAGAGGATGAGAACGGTCTATGGATTGTTAGAAAGTTAACTGGATCAGCTGCAAATAAGCCATATCGCTGCCCCGGTTGTGACCAATTAATTCCAATGGCGACACCACACACAGTTGCTTGGCTCGATGGTGACGAAGATAACCGTCGCCATTGGCATAACGCATGCTGGGCAAAGCGAAATAACAGAAGGCCACGAACTGAAAGAACTCGTAACGCCCCTCGTTATTAAGGTTGTTACGCAAAGTTCTCTAGCTAAATCTGCCTTTGAGTAATTTTGTTACAGCAACAATCAACTTGTCACTGCGTGGACTACGCCTAAAGCTGGTAAATGCAATAGGAAGTTGAAAGCGTGCACGTACAACAGTGCGTGGATACGTGAATTCAAGAATTCCTTCAGGTCCGTGAATTCGACCGTAGCCGCTATCTTTCACGCCGCCAAATGGCACTGAATCTACTGCCGCAAAGGAAATTACGGAATTAATAGCAACCATTCCAGTATGCAACTGCGAAGCTATCTGCTTTCCGCGACGCTTTGACCAGACCGATGCACCAAGCCCATATCGCGTTGCATTTGATAGCTCAATTGCTTCAGCCATGGTTTGCACGCGATTAATTGCAATTGTTGGCCCAAAAGTCTCTTCGGTCATTGCAATGGAATCTTCGGGCACATCACAGAAAATTACTGGTTCAACAAAAGGTGCTTTCACCGAGTTAGAGCCACCCATAAGAACTGTGGCACCACGCGCAATTGCGTCATCGATATGGCTTTGAATAATTGGAATTTGTTTAGGCATCGTGGTGGGCCCATATTTGCCAATCCCAGGTGCGCCCGGCTTGATGTTTTGGGCAATCTCCAACACCTTTTCAATGAACCTATCAGCAACTCGGGCATCGACATAAACGCGTTCCGCACCGATACATGTCTGCCCGGCATTTGAAAAGGCAGACCACACAGTTGCATCGGCGGCTCGAGCTATATCTGCATCATGAGCGACAATGACAGGATCTTTTCCTCCACATTCGAGGACGACAGGAGTCATATGAGCGGCACATGTTGCTGCCACAATCTTTGCTGTTCGCGTTGAGCCAGTAAATGCCAGTTTATCTACGCCACTTTCACATAAGTACTTTCCAGTTTCGCCAAGTCCAGTGACGCAGATGAAAACATCAGGAAAGAGTGTGGCATCAAGAAATGAACGAGCCAGAAATTCACCTACGCCTGGTGTGTACTCACTTGGCTTAAAGACAACAGTATTTCCAGCAGCGAGGGCATAGGCGATTGAACCCAGGGGAGTGAAGACTGGATAGTTCCAAGGACCGATTACACCTACTACTCCTACGGGAGATCGCTCAACTGTTGCTGACATATTTGCCATGAGCAACCCAGGTGATCGATAGGAAGTACGCATCACCGATTCTGCACGTCGCGCCGCCCAAGCAATATGTCCAGCAGCAAGCGCTGCCTCTAACTTGGCATCACTAGTTGGCTTGCCAGTTTCCAGCGAGACTAATTCGGCGAGATCATCAACATTGTCCATTAAGTAAGTGCTCCACTTAAGAAGGACTTTCTTGCGCCCATTAAAACCAATCTCTCGCCATTGTGTCGCAGCTGCACGCGCAGCTGCTACTGCAGCGCTCACACCCGCTTCGTCGGTTATTGGATGAGATGCAATAACTTCTGAAGTAACAGGGTTGAGCGAATCAAAGATTGCGACTTTGGATGGATTCATGAGCAAAGACTAGACTGCAACTATGTCGGAACCAATCCGCCCCAGTACGGTGTTACCTGCCCTACGCACGCCATTTACCATCACCACCGAAGATGGACAAACTTTGGTCGCTGAAGTCAGCGCACCTCTTGCTAACGCAACGGCCGCAATACTTTGTTGCCATCCCAACCCAAAGGGTGGGGGCATGATGGATAGCCATATTTATAAGAAGGCGGCAAATCGACTCCCGGCAATGGCAGGGATCACTGTTGTTCGCTTTAACACGCGCGGCACAACTAGTGAAGCAGGAACAAGTACCGGAACTTATGACAATGGTCGTTCTGAAAAATTTGATGTCGAAGCCATGGTCCGCTACTGCTTTGATGTTCTCAAGCTAGAAAAATTATGGGTTGTTGGTTGGTCTTTTGGAACCAGCATTGCAATTAGCCATGCGCGCGATCCACGAATCCAAGGTTTGATTTTACTTAGTCCAACTCTGCTCGACATTGTCGATGGCGATCTAGAATTCTGGGCGCACGATGGCCGGCCAATTACAGCCCTTATCCCGGAACACGATGATTACTTAAAGCCAGCCGAGGCAGCCGAGCGTTTTGCAGTGATTCCACACATCACTCTCATTCCAGTTGCAGGGGCAAAACATCTTTGGGTTGGCGAACCTATGGTGCACCGCGTACTTACCGAAATTACTCAGGTAGTTGCGCCCGAGCGTCTGCCACTTCCTACAGAGCTTTAAGAACGCTCTGCTCGTGGGAAGACAACTTCTTCCAGAATAAGAATGATGGAAGCTGCAACTGGTACTGCCAATAAACCGCCGACAAGACCCAAAAGCGATGTACCAATCAGAGCAGAGATAATGGTGACGGCACCTGGCACATTGAGATTGCGCTTCATTACCTTTGGAGTCAGAAGGTAATTTTCAAATTGAACATAAACAACATAACCGATGAATGCGATAACTCCAATAGCAACTGACTGAGTAAGTGCAAGGATGGTAAAGATAGTGGCGCCAATAAAGTGGCCAATGAGTGGAACAAGGCTGCAGATAAAGATAATGATTCCAATTGCAACAGGCGACGGCAGACCGAGAGCCATGCCAAAGAGAGTCATGAAGAGAGCGGCAAGAAATGAGATCAAAATCTGACTGCCAACGAAAGCTCCCACTCTCGCAATAATTGCATCGGTTAAGGCCGCAACTCGCGGTCTCCGACTTGCTGGAACTAGCTTGAGGCTTAGTTGGGTTGCCTGTGGAAGAGATGTAATGAAATAGAGAGTTAGGATCAAGATTGTTAGCGCAGTAAAGGTCCCGGAGAGAACGCTTCTTCCGACTCCAATGACCCCACCGAAAGCGGTAAAGAGCAGCGTCCCATCCGCAGTAACCGAATCTAGTTTTCTCTGCAAAGAATCAATAATTCCATATTGTTCATTGATTGAAGCAATGGTGGCATTGTTTTTGAGATTATCTAAAAGAGTTGGTGCGCTCTCAATCAGATTAGTACCTTGTGTAACTAGTGGCGGAACTACTAGAGCGCCGAAGAGAATTACCATCAATAACACAACAGAGAAAATAATTGAAACAGCACCAGTTCGAGAAAGACCGCGGCGACGGAGCGCTTCGACAGCAGGATTCAAGCCAGTTGCAAGGAATAGTGCCACGAGGACTAATACAAATACTTGACTTGCACTAGCTAGTGCGCGCATGAGAACAAATGCAGTCAAAGCTCCGATAGTTGCAACAAAGCCAAAGTAAAAGGGATTTGTTCGATCAATCGGAGCGCCCATCCCTCCAAAATCGGGAAGTGTGACGGATTCCTTTGCTTTTTTCTTCATGCGGTCTGAAATAGCCATGATTTATTGTAAAGCGTGCGAGAGAATAAGACCCATGGCGCTACGGATAACTGGACTCGGTGAAGAAATTGCCGCTGTTACAGGCCTGCCATGGAACGTCCCACTTGAGGAATGGCCAGAAGATCCGTTATTAGCCGAAAAACGAGGAATTTCTCGACACATTGTGCGATTGGTGCGCTCGACTGATGATCCTGATTCTGAGGTCTACGCGGTAAAAGAGACGGTTTCAGAGTTTGCTAATCGCGAGTACAAGATTCTGAGAGAGCTGACTCACTTAGATGCTCCCAATGTGCAATCAATTGCAGTAATTGAAGGGCGCACTAATAACCATGGGGAAGAGCTTCCCTGTGCCCTGGTAACGCGCTTTCTTCCTTATTCTCTTCCTTACCGCGTCGTATTAAGCGACAAAACCGTGACCGCCGAAGATGTCACATTGATGGCTAATGCTCTGGCTTTATTGCTCGTAAGACTTCATCTCCTTGGATTCTGGTGGGGCGATTGCTCGCTCTCGAATACTCTCTTTCGTCGAGATGCAGAAGGCTACGCCGCATACCTAGTAGATGCGGAAACGGGAGAGTTTCAAAAATCATTGAGCGATGGACAACGCGAGCATGATTTAGAGATTGCGCACTTTAATGTCGCTGCCGAACTTGAAGATTTGCAACTTTCTGGAGTTTTATATCCTGGGATGGATCCCATACGTGCTAGCTCGGCCTTAATAAAGAGGTACCACCGTCTGTGGGGTGCGCTCAAGGATCGACAAGTGCTTGATCCAAAAGATCGTCACGCAGTTGAACGCGCTATGCGCCAACTTCACGACCTTGGATTTGCAGTTGAAGAGGTATCTGTCGCTGTACAAGAAAGTGATGGAAAAGAAAAGCTCATCTTCCAACCAAAACTTGTGGCAGCCGGTTATCACAAGAACCGTCTCCGTGAATTAATGGGACTTGAAACTGAAGAGTTGCAAGCTAAAAGACTTCTCGCTTCATTTGATCGTTATCGTGGGCGCGAACAGGCACCAAAACCACCTGTTGCAGAATCTGCCAAGCGCTGGCTCGATGAAGTTTTTCGACCAACAGTGAATCTCATTCCACCTGAATTAGAAGGAAGAATTGAATTAGCTCAGTTCTTTCATGAAGTTCTTGAACACCGTTGGTATTTGAGTGAAAAGGCTGGCCATGATGTTGGATTGGAATTCGCAGCTAAGTCATATGTCTCTGAAGTCCTGCCTTATCGTCGCGATTCTGGCGTAGATGTGCGTAAAGATGGCATGATTCAGCAGTGAGGAACTTCAGATGACGCTACCGCCAAATTTCTCACGAGCAGTTGATTTGAGCTCACTTGGTAAGCCACCAGCTGATACTGCAACCCCTATGCCAGGCCTTGAAATCACTGCACAAAATTTGCAGACCGAGATTTTGCCGCTCTCTGAGAGTAAGCCAGTCGTCATTCTTTGCTGGACTCCACGCTCTGCCGATTCAGTGACAATGTTGCGCGCTCTAGGAAAGATTGAGAGCGAGGACCAAGGTAAGTGGATATTGGCGCATGTAAATGTCGAAGTTCAGATTCCTGTGGCTCAAGCTCTTCAAGTACGCAACATCCCAACTGGAATTGTCTTTATCGGTGGGAAAGCAATTCCTTTCCTCGAGCAACCTCTCACTGAAGCACAATTGCGCGAAGTCATCACAAAGATTTTGGCTCTAGCTGCGCAACAAGGAATCGGCGAAGAACCTGTCGAGGTAGCAGAGCCAGAAGAGGAAGAAGCTCTAGCCGCACTCGATAAAGGCGATTACGCCACAGCCGAAGCGGCCTATAAGCGCTTGCTTGCTCGTAAACCTAGCGATCAATACGCCAAGTTGGGCCTTGCACAAGTGCAGTTGCTTGCGCGAACACAGGGACTTGATGGCGCAAAAATTATGGAAGATGCAGTAAAACATCCTGATGATGTTGCACTGCAGATGCAATGTGCAGATATTGAAGTGATGAGTGGATATCTGGAACCTGCTTTTCAGAGACTTTTGCAATTAATTACAGTACTTCAGGGAGATGAGCAGAAAAAAGTGAAAGACCACCTTCTCGAACTCTTTGCACTTGTTGATCAAGCTGATCCACTTGTCATCAAAGCGCGAGCACAGCTAGCTAACGCTCTCTTTTAATCGATGGCCAAGGTAGATATCGGCCATCGCCGAGAGCAGAAGCTAATTCACATACTTTTCTTCCTCTTTGGCTTTGGCATTATGGCTTGGGTACCGAGATTCCCTGAGGTGCGCGCCAACTTGGGTCTGGATAATGGAGCCTTTGGCTCACTCATGAGCACAGGGTCTATTGGGGCATTCTTCGGCCTTTTAACAACCGGACATATCATCCATCGCATCGGCGTGAAGCGAGTAACAATCGTTGCTATCGCAATTCTTTATGGTTCTCTCATCGGCTTGGTACATATCAGCGCTACGTTCCTATTTTTGATATTTAGCATTGGATTTGGTTTTGGCATTACTGCCGTGCATGTTTCCATCAATAGCCAAGCCTTTCACTTTAATGATCGAAGCGGAACAAATATTGTGACGAGCGCCCAGGGGTACTGGAGCGCAGGTGCGCTAACTACTGCGATTGCTTCAGGATTTTTAGTTGATCGAGTAAGCCTTGGCCTTCACATAACAACACTCTCTATTTTTTTGGCGGTTGCCATGGGCGCCATTGTGATTTCCTTGCATCCAGTCTTGTTAACTGCAAATACTGATACTGAATCACGATATTCAATTAAGCAGATTTTTACCTCCTTTCACATTGACTGGCAGGTAAGCCTTGCCATGGCCTGCGTTGTCTACTTGGAATTCGCAGTTGGCGACTGGGGGACAATCTTCACAAAAGATCGTTTAGGAGTTTCCGCTGGGCTGAGCGCGATTCCCTATATTGTCTTTACGGCAACAATGATCTTTGGTCGTCTGACGGTGCAAAAAATATTGCCTTATGCACCCCTAGAAGTTTGGGCTAAGCGTTCAGCAATCCTCGGGGGAGCAGGTTTTGCAGGAAGCATCATTATTGCCACCCATCTTCCAGCAGAGATGAAATGGTGGTCATACTCTCTCTTTATTGTGGGTTTTTTCATCGGCGGATTGGGCTCTTCATTCCTCGGACCAAGTGTTTTTAGAGCAGCAACCCGTCGCTCTAAGTTGCCCAACGCAATCGTGGTAGGGCAATTCGGCGTGGTAAATAACGTGATTGTTTTCATCATAAAGTGGATAGTGGCTTGGACCATGCAATTGACGGGTTCTATCGCATTGGCGATGATGATTCCAGCTGCAATGTTGCTGGCCTCAGTCTTCTTCTTACATGTACTTAACGAGAATGAAGAAGCAAAGCGCTAGCGACGTTCAAACCATACTGTGGCAAGAGGTGGAATTCGCACAGTCGCATAAAGATTTGTATCTACATCAACAGTAAAGTCGCTATTTCTTACCCCGCTGCCACCATATTTCAAATCATCTGTGTTAAGCACTTCATGCCAGATGCCAGAAACTGGAAGTCGTAATTGGTACTGCTCGTGGGGCACGGGAGAGAAGTTAGTCACTGCTACAAGCGGAATTCCTTTATCTGACCAACGAATAAAGGCGAGAGTATTTCCAGCCCCGTCATCACCTACTATCCATTGAAAACCATCAGCAAAGATATCTTTCTCCCAGAGCGCTGGAATCCGCTTGTACTGAGCATTGATGTCGCTGACCACCTTTTGTACGCCTTGATGTTCAGCAAATTCGGTGAGGTACCACTGCAATCCAGCTTCTTGGTTCCATTCATCGTTCTGTGCAAATTCTTGCCCCATGAATAGCAATTTCTTGCCAGGGTGGGCCCACATGAATCCGTAGAGCGCGCGCAGTGTTGCAAGCTTTTGCCAGCGATCACCTGGAAACTTATTTACAAGTGAACCTTTACCATGAACGACTTCATCATGAGAAAGAGGCAACATAAAGTTTTCCGACCAGGCATACAAGATTGAAAATGTGATCTCATTGTGGTGATAGACGCGATGAACTGGTTCGTGTTGCAGATACTCAAGCGTGTCGTGCATCCAGCCCATATTCCACTTAAATCCAAATCCCAAACCACCACTAGAAGTCTCTTTTGTAACTCCACCCCACGCAGTTGATTCTTCGGCGATCATCATGATTCCGGGATAGTGCTTATAAGCGGTAGATGTAGCCTCTTGGAGTAGCTGCACCGCCTCTAAATTTTCACGCCCACCAAACTTGTTAGGCAGCCATTCACCCTCTTTACGTGAATAATCGAGGTAGAGCATGGATGCAACTGCATCAACACGTAGGCCGTCAATGTGAAACTCCTCCAGCCAGTACAAAGCGCTTGCTACAAGAAAGTTACGTACCTCATTGCGACCAAAGTTAAAGATGAGCGTGCCCCAGTCTGGATGTTCTCCGAGACGAGGATCGGCATGCTCGTAGAGAGCGGTGCCATCAAATTTGGCGAGTGCCCATTCATCTTTTGGAAAGTGAGCAGGGACCCAGTCAAGAATCACGCCAATCTCTGCTTGGTGTAGCGCATCTACTAGGTATCTAAACTCATCAGGAGATCCAAAGCGTGATGTTGGTGCAAAGAAAGAAGTAACTTGATATCCCCACGAAGGTGAATATGGATGTTCGGTAATTGGTAAGAATTCCACGTGCGTGAAGTTTTGCTCTTTTACGTATGCAACTAATTCCTGTGCCATTTGGAGATATGAAAGCCCAGGCCGCCAGGAACCAACATGCACTTCATAAACTGAAACTGGAGAGCGCCATGGTTGATACTGCACACGCTTGCTCATCCAGTCTGTGTCGCTCCAGGAGTAATTACTTTCAGTGACGACTGAAGCGGTGCGAGGTGGATGCTCGGTAGCACGCGCCATCGGATCTGCATGATCGACCCAATGACCGTGGATCGTGCAGATAGCAAACTTGTAACAAGTGTTGGGACCCACATCCGGAATAAAGATCTCCCAGATTCCAGTCGCCCCAGCGCGGACCATGGGATGAGTGTTGCGATCCCAGAAGTTGTGATCACCAACCAGACTTACTGCTTGAGCATTTGGAGCCCACACAGAGAAGGATGTTCCCAGGAGTGTGCCATCGCTGTCTCGCTTGACGTGCGCACCAAGTACTTCCCAGAGTCGTTCATGGCGACCTTCTGAGATGAGGTGAAAATCAAGTTCGCCTAAAGTTGAATATGGGTTGAGATAACTACCGTGTCCCAAAAAAGTTTCCTGTTCTCCGCCCGGCTTTGCGCCACCGAAAAGGCGAGAGAAAAAAGACATGTGCAATCTTAAAGCTTTACCTGCGCAATGTGAACAACTTTGCCAGACAACCTTGTTGGATCAAGTCGGACATATGTGTGTGCAGACCAGTCGTACTGAGCGCCATCAATCAAATCAGTTACCGCAAAGTTATCTTGTTGCAGTTCTAAGTCAGCCATATTCCAATGCACAGTAGTTTCTTGAGCAAAGTTAGGGTCTAGATTAACGACCACCAGGATTAAATTGCTTCCATCACGCTTGGAATAAGCGATGATTGAATCATTCTCGGTAGGGTGAAAGCGCAGGTTTCTAAGGCGTTGAAGCGCCACATTCTTCTTTCGAATTGTGTTGAGTTGGGTGATAAAGGGAGCAAGAGTCAGCTTCTTCTTAGTCGCCCCATCCCAATCACGAACCTTGATTTCATACTTTTCGGAGTCGATGTATTCCTCGCCGCCATCTTTAAATCGACGATGCTCGTAGAGTTCGTATCCGGCATACATGCCCCACGAAGGAGTTAAGGTCGCTGCTAGCGCTGCACGGATTGCAAAGATTGCTGGATTTCCAGATTGCAGGTGAAAAGGCAAGATGTCTGGAGTATTGACCCAGAAGTTAGGCCTAAAGAAAGCGCTCGTGTGCTGTGAAACCTCAGTGGCATATTCAGTAAGTTCTTGTTTACTCGTTCGCCAGGTGAAGTATGTATACGACTGATGGAATCCAGCCTTACCAAGAGCATGCATCATGGCTGGCTTGGTAAAAGCCTCAGCCAAGAAGATAACGTCTGGGTGTTCGATATGAATCGTCTTCATCACATCAGCCCAAAAATGAACTGGCTTGGTGTGTGGATTATCAACTCGGAAGATGGAAATTCCCTTTGCAATCCAGAATCGCAAAATGCGCAAGGATTCATTCAGTATGCCTTGATAGTCATTATCAAAATTGATTGGGTAGATATCCTGATATTTCTTGGGAGGATTTTCCGCATAGGCAATCGAACCATCAGGGCGAGTTGTAAAGAACTCAGGGTGTTCTTTAACCCACGGGTGATCAGGCGATGCTTGTAAGGCAAAGTCCATCGCAATTTCCAAACCATTCTTCTTGGCAACTTTTACAAAATTCTCAAAGTCGGCCATGGTTCCTAACTCAGGATTGATTGCATCATGGCCACCATCTTTATTGCCTATAGCCCAAGGCACGCCTGGATCAGTGGCGGTCGGTGTCAGCGTGTTGTTCTTTCCCTTTCGAAAGTTAACGCCGATGGGATGAACTGGCGGGAGATACAAGATGTCAAAACCCATAGCCGCAACAGCAGGCAGGCGTAGCTCTGCAGTTTTAAAAGTGCCCGAAATAATCTTGCCATCGCTAGCAACTTTGGCACCTTCACTTCGTGGGAAGAACTCATACCACGAGCCAACCAAGGCGCGCTCATGATCTGCGCGTATAGGAAAGTGAGCAGTAGCGGTGCTCAGTCTTCGCAGTGGATACGCAGTGAAAAAACTACGAATCTCGTCAGTGGAAGTTTGCGAGAAACGATTCATAGGCGAGAGAGTTGAGTCACCCAATACCTTGATTGCAGGAGCCAAAATTGATTTAGCTGCTGGGTCTTCAGCTAACTTTTCCTCGAAAATCTTTCTACCAATTGCACACATGAGTTCAGCATCAATATCTGCAGGGATCTTGATTTCAGCGTCATGGAGCCAGGTTGCAAAAGGATGATCGTAAGACTCGATTGTGAAACTGAAATCTCCTCGAGCTGGAATAGTGATCGAGCCCTCGTATACATCACCCCCACGCCACTTTTCACGCATGACGCTACGCGATAGCTCTTTCTTGGCGCTATCGTAAAGAACTACATCTGCGCCCAGTAGATCGTGACCTTCTCGAAAGATTGTTGCACTTACAGGAATTACTTCACCGGCTATCGCCTTTACAGGAACGAATTCTCCTCCGAAGAAAACTACCGGGGAGATATCGGTGACAGGAATTCGATTAATCAACCTGAGCCTTCGGTATTTCCAGCATCTGCGGAGCGCACATCAAAGATTCGATACTTATCGATTGCTTCTTGAACGACAGCCTCTTTGACTTCGCCTGCCTTTGCGAGTTCAGCAAGAGTTGCAACAACAATTGATTCAGCATCCACTTTGAAATGGCGGCGAAGCGCACCACGTGTATCAGAGAGCCCAAAGCCATCTGTACCGAGTGAGTGGAATTGATTTGGTACCCAAGGAGAGATTTGATCTTGCACCGCACGCATAAAGTCAGAGACAGCAATGACTGGACCTTCGGTGCCCTTGAGTTTGTCGTAAACGTAAGCAGTCTTCTTGTCGCGTGGATTGAGCATGTTGTGGCGATCTACTTCTAGACCATCACGTCGAAGTTCATTCCATGAGGTCACAGACCAGACAGATGCAGCTACGCCCCAATCTTCAGCGAGCAATTTCTGTGCTTTCACTGCCCAGTTGACTGCAACACCAGATGCCAAAATCTGTGCATTCTTTTTCCGCTGCTTACCTGCAGGCGCATATAGATAAATACCCTTGAGCAGCCCTTGGAGATCCAAGTTCTCTGGTTCAGCTGGCTGCACGTAAGGCTCGTTATAGACAGTGAGGTAGTAATAAATATTTTCACTGTTTTCGCCATACATGCGACGTAGACCATCTTTAAAGATATGTCCTACTTCGTAGGCAAATGCTGGGTCATAGGCAACAACTGCTGGGTTAGTTGCTGCAAGTAAGTGTGAATGTCCATCCTCATGCTGAAGTCCTTCACCGTTAAGCGTTGTACGTCCCGCTGTAGCGCCCATGACGAAGCCGCGTACCAACTGGTCAGAAGCTGCCCAGAAAGCATCACCAGTTCGCTGGAATCCAAACATGGAGTAGAAGATGTAAATCGGAATCATTGGTTCGTCATGTGTCGAGTAGGAAGAACCGACTGCAGTAAAGGAAGCTACGGAACCAGCTTCGTTAATACCTTCATGCAAGATTACGCCAGAGGTTGATTCCTTATAGGACAACATCAATTCTCGGTCTACCGCTTGATATTGCTGACCGTGCGGTGAGTAAATCTTGAGCGTTGGAAAGAGTGAATCCATTCCAAAGGTACGTGCCTCATCAGGAATGATCGGTACCAAACGATGACCAAGCCCTGGATCCTTCACCAAATCTTTGAGCATACGGACGAATGCCATGGTGGTTGCAACTTCTTGTGTTCCAGAGCCGCGACGCACTGATTCATAAGCATCATCGGCTGGCTGTGATAGCGGACGTGAAATCACGCGACGACGCGGAATTGTGCCTCCAAGTTCGCGACGACGCTCTTGCAGATACTTCATCTCTGGAGAATCTGGCGCAGGCTTAAAGTAAGAAGGCATGTACTTATCAAGCTTGTCATCAGTTAATGGAATTTCGAGGCGATCGCGGAATTCAATAATGTCTTCCAGAGTCATTTTCTTCATCTGGTGAGTTGAATTTCGAGCTTCAAAGTGAGAACCAAGTGTCCAGCCCTTGATTGTCTTCGCCAAAATAACTGTTGGACGACCATTCTTCTCGGTTGCTGCTGTATATGCTGCAAACAACTTACGATAATCATGGCCACCGCGCTTCAAATTCCAGATTTGATCATCAGACCAATTTGCAACCATCGCTGCAGTTCGTGGATCACGACCGAAGAAGTGCTCGCGTACGAATGCACCGTTTTCGGCCTTAAAGGTTTGGTAGTCACCATCAAGAGTGGTGTTCATAATGTTTACGAGAGCACCTTCGCGATCCTGTGCAAGTAGTGGATCCCAGCCACGTCCCCACACAACCTTGATGACGTTCCAACCTGCACCACCAAAGATGGATTCAAGCTCTTGAATAATCTTGCCATTTCCACGAACCGGACCATCAAGACGTTGCAAGTTACAGTTAACAACAAATGTGAGGTTATCTAACTTCTCGCGCGAGGCAAGACCAATTGCGCCCAAAGTATCGACTTCATCCATTTCACCATCGCCCAGAAATGCCCAAACATTCTGATCACTGGTGTCTTTAATTCCTCGGTTATGTAAGTAACGATTAAATCTTGCTTGATAAATTGCATTGATAGGTCCGATACCCATCGACACTGTTGGGAATTGCCAGAAGTCCGGCATTAAACGTGGATGTGGGTATGACGATAAACCGCCAGCCTTATGGGAAAGTTCCTGGCGGAAGCCATCTAATTGGTCTTCAGTGAAACGTCCTTCAAGAAAAGCTCGTGAGTACATTCCGGGGCTGGCGTGACCTTGGAAGAAGATCTGATCTCCTCCGCCTGGATGATCTTGTCCACGGAAGAAATGGTTAAAACCAACCTCATAAAGCGCAGCCGATGATGCATATGTGGAGATGTGTCCACCAACACCGACACCTGGTCGCTGCGCGCGGTGAACCAACATCGCTGCATTCCAACGAACATAGGAGCGAATACGACGTTCGATTTCTTCATCACCAGGAAAGGCAGGTTCGTGCTCAGGAGAAATTGTGTTGATGTAATCAGTGGTGCGAAGTGAAGGAAGTCCAATATTTCTCTCATGTGCACGCTTGAGAAGAGCCAACATCAAGTAACGGGCGCGGACTGGACCTGCTGCGTTTAGCGCGGCATCTAGCGAAGCCTGCCATTCCGCTGTCTCGCCGGGATCGGTATCTACTAACTGGTCGATAATCTGATCTGGAAGTCCAGCGAATTCGGTCATGGGCGTATTCTCGCGCCAAAAGGGTGCCAGAGCAAAAAAATACGCTGTGAGATAGGAAAAACCCTTGTAAATATCCGTCTCATCCGTTGGACTTATCCCGTGGCAATGCGCATGGGTTTTGCTAAAGGAGATCTTGTCCTAGAAGTCGGATATGGGCCCGACTGTGATGATGAATTGCGCTCGCAAATTAAAGAGATTGTTGAGACTGAATTTCTTGAGGGAAGCACCACTGAAGTTGTGGATGCTGTCTTGCTCTGGTTCCGCGAAGATGATGGTGACTTAGTGGACGAACTTATGGATGCCCTCACCTATCTCTCTGAAACTGGACCAATCTGGGTGCTCACACCAAAGATGGGCCGTGATGGACATGTAGAGCCAAGTGATATCCAAGATGCAGCTCCCACATGTGGCTTGAGCCAAACATCAACTATTGCAGTAGCTAAAGATTGGACTGCAACACGTCTAGTGGCACGTAAAGGTGGCAAGCGATAGATTCGCTCCATGACTCAATTACCTGCAGGCTTAGGTGTCGGTGAAACCGCACCAGATTTTGAATTAAAAGATCAATTTGGCGGAAAAGTAAAGCTCTCATCATTTAGGGGCGAAAAGAATGTTGTAGTTCTCTTCATCCCATTCTCATTTACCGGAACATGTACTGGCGAACTCTGCGCAATCCGCGATGACCTCGCTGCATTTCAGAATGATGATGTACAGGTACTGGCTATCTCTTGCGATTCACCATTTACGCAGAAAATCTTTGCAGAGCAAGAGGGCTATAAATTCCCAGTGCTCTCTGATTTCTGGCCACATGGTGCAACTGCACAGGCATACGGAATCTTCAACTCTGATCTTGGTTGTGCACTTCGTGGCACCTTCATCATCGATAAGCAGGGCGTGATTCGCTGGACTGTAGTTAATGGTCTTGGCGATGCCCGCAATAATGGAGATTACAAAACAGCGATTGCGGCACTCTAAAGACCCAATCTCACGCACGATTTTCGTTCTCGCTGATAAATAAAGTAGTATTCGCGAGCACGAAAGCCGGGTGGTTAGCTCAGTGGTAGAGCGCCTCGTTTACACCGAGGATGTCGGGGGTTCGAAACCCTCACCGCCCACAGTATTTGTTTGCACAAGAAAACAGTTACGCTCAACTTATGGAATCTGAAAAACTTCTCAAGCACATGGCTTGGGCCAATTCTGAAATTCTCGCCAAAGTCGCATTAATGCCCGATGAAGCTCTCGATACATTTTCAACGGATTCCGAATGGACTGCCAAGGAAATCATAAATCACATTGTAACTTCAGCCTATTTTTATGGTCTCAGACTGCAGACTGAAACCATGGAAGATTTGGCTAGGGTAGAAAAACTTCGCGGAGAAGCACTGTCAAAGGAATTAATCCTGGAGAAAACTTCAGAGCTCCAGCCATTTATAGATTCATTAAAAACATCCGACGCAGTATTGCTTCAAGAATCTTATAAACCTGAGGGATTGGTGTTGCGTGAAATTGAAGGTAAGTTAATCAAGAGAGCTAGATCAACCATCATTTTTCAATCTGTGCATCATGCAACTGAACATCGAGCCCAGCTGGTTGATGCGCTCAATTCTGGTGCGTTTACTGGGATTAATCTCGATGATTACGATTTATGGGCATATGTAGACAAGTTCGGAGAGTAAATTCTTATGACAAATTACATTATTTATTTTAATCAACAATGGGTTGGGGATCACCCGGCTGAGTGGTACGACGCTCGTGGGCCTTTGGCAAGAAAAGTAGTTGAGGACATGCAAAGTGCTGGTGTTCTGGTTTTTGCAGGAGGCCTAGTTGAAGAAATCGGAGAAGCTTTTGGGGCAAATGACGCAGGAGAAATATCTGGACCAATAACTCAAGATGAAGAATTTTTGGGTGGTCTGACCATAATTAATGTGGATACAGAGCAGGAAGCGAAAGACTGGGGTGCGAAAATTGGAGTCGCTTGTGGGTGGCCACAGGAGATTCGGAGATTTAAGGAATAGCTTTTACTCTTACTTAATTTGCTTGATGCGCGCTTTGATGAGTTTGGATAGCAAGGTTTTGCTCAGAGGTTTATCAATAGGGATGTGAAGGGCACTTTTAGTAGTTTTAAATTTGGCTAATTCCTTCTCAAAAAGATGAAGAACTGATCCGCTAAATGGGTAGTACCCGATATGGAACTTGTTAGAAAGTAGACCTGCAACAATATTTCCATTTACTTTAAAGGCTGGCATGCCGTAGCTCACAACCTCTTCTGCGCTCGGAATAATCTCGAGAATTCTCTTACGCATCTCCAACATCGTTTTACGGTGAGATTCTGGCGCCGAGAGGTAGTGCTTTCTTATGTGAGAAGGAAGAGCCTTTGGCATGTGTGAAGTCTGCCTGAGGAATTCGCGCCATGCAATCAAGTACGAGATAATTAACTATGGCTTTTAGGCACATAGGGATCGCACTTCTTGCTCCATTTTTGGTGTTGGCTGGCATGCCTGACGCATCGGCACATGCGCAATTGCAATCTAGTTATCCAGCCAAGAACGAAGTGTTAAGTATTGTCCCAAAAAGGGCTTGGCTGCTTTTTAATGAAGAGATTTTAACGCTCGATGGGAAAGCTAAGAATTTTCTCCATGTTGTGAATTCAAATCGACAGCGCGTTGATTTAAGGGACATTCGGATCGCAAAGTCAAAGATTTCAGTCAATCTTAAGAGCAATTTAAAACCTGGGAAGTACCAACTTCGCTACCGAGTTGTATCGGCAGATGGGCACGCCCTACAGGGAAGTATCGGCTTCATCTACAAGCCATAGGTTTTCGAATCTAGGCTGTGTGAAGTAAGGTACATCTAGAGAATTACATATGGAAGTCCAGTCTTTTCTAAGGGAGAACGCCGTGAAAGCTAGCGCCAGCGACCAGCGTTCTATTTTGGATATTCAAAAGTTTGATTTACAGTCTGCAACACTGCGAAACAAGGCAGCAAACCTTCCTGAGATTGCAGAGATTAATTCGCTCACGATTAAGCAGAACAATGCACGTGACTTGCGGATTGCTGCCGAGACTGAACTCAGCGATGTAAAACGCGAACTCGCACGTGCAGAGGGCGATGTTGAGCAGATAGTTACTCGCATTGAGCGGGATGAGAAGCGTCTCGCCTCAGGCACGGGAACTCCCAAGGAGCTGGAGCAGACTCAGCACGAGTTGGTAACTCTGGGAGCGCGACGAGCAGAGTTAGAGGAAGTTGAACTTGAAATCATGATGCGAGTAGATGGCATCAAGGAGAGAATCACCGAATTGTCGGGACAAGAGAGCCAACTTGCGGCTGAGATTGCTGACCTAAATATCCGCAAAGAGAATGCCCTTGCGGCTATTCACACAGAGCTCGAGGGCATTGATGCTGATCGTAAAGCCACAACTCAATCAATTGCTGCTGACTTTTTGGCTCTGTACGAAAAAATTCGCGAAGCCAATAATGGAATTGGTGCAGCTTCCCTAGCTGGCAATCAGTGCAAAGGTTGCAACTTAACGCTTAATACAATTGAAGTGCAGCGCATTGGTGGCCTTGCCGAAGATGAAGTTGTGCGTTGTGAAGAATGCCGCTGCATACTGGTGCGTGATCGCTAATGGCTAGACATTTCAGGCTGACAGCCGACGGCGGCTCGCGGGGAAATCCAGGTCCGGCAGGATACGGCGCAGTCGTAACTGAAAATGGCAAAATTGTTGCAGAACTATTTGATGTAATCGGAATTGCGACAAACAATGTAGCTGAGTACAACGGGTTACTTGCTGGTCTTTCGCACATCCATCAACTAGATGCACAAGCAACTGTAGAGGTTGCCATGGACTCCAAACTTGTTGTGGAACAAATGTCAGGCCGCTAGCAGATCAAGCATGCAGATATGCGAGATCTTGCCAAGCAATGTCGAGCAGCACACGAACCATCGCTCGT
>JACCDO011228669.1_pt1 | contig 23197 bp, 19 predicted proteins | sample 7446101 | NCBI WGS metagenome assembly JACCDO01 (sample SAMN15323440, study PRJNA562643) | freshwater metagenome | isolation source: river surface water | place: USA:Blue River Watershed | collected 2017-08-16
AAATTGTATAAAAATTTTGAAAAAATGCTTTTAAAAAGACCCGATTTGTAAAATGAATCACAAAATTTCTATTTTTGTAGGGTAAAATTTATCCCACCAACCTTTTTCCTATGGCAACACTCAGACAAAGCGCTTTGGCGATGGTTCAGGCCAGACCAAGAATCACCGTCACCCCACCTTCCTCTAAGATTTCAGACTTTTTTGGCACCAACGTATTTGGTACCCAACAAATGAAAGAGACCTTGGCCCCATCCGTATTCAAGAAAGTGATGGAAGCCATCGACAAGGGCAGCAAGATTGACCCGGCTACGGCTGAGGAGGTTGCCTCCGCGGTAAAAACCTGGGCCATTGGAAAAGGCGTAACGCACTACACACACTGGTTTCAGCCACTCACCGGAACTACAGCGGAGAAGCACGATTCCTTCTTCGACATGTATGCAGGGATGGAAAAATTCAAGGGTTCGGCCCTCGTGCAGCAGGAGCCAGACGCTTCCTCTTTCCCGAATGGGGGCATTCGCTCCACTTTTGAGGCAAGAGGCTACACCGCCTGGGATCCTTCATCCCCGATCTTTGTATTTGAAAAAACGCTTTGCATCCCCACCATCTTTGTGTCCTACACCGGTGAGGCATTGGATTACAAGACCCCGATGCTGAAGTCCATGGACTCCATCAACGAGGCTGCGGTGGCGATTTGCCAGCTATTTGACCGCGATGTACGCAAGGTGTCTCCTTCCTTAGGCATCGAGCAGGAGTATTTCGTGGTGGACAAGGCCTTGTATGCGGCTCGTCCGGACTTGGTGATGGCAGGACGTTCTGTTTTTGGTCACACGCCGGCCAGAGGGCAGCAGTTGGAGGACCATTACTTCGGCTCCATCCCTACGCGCGTCAAAGACTTTATGATGGATTTCGAAATTGAATGCCACAAGTTGGGCATCCCAGTTTCTACCCGTCACAACGAGGTGGCTCCAGGTCAGTTTGAGGTAGCCCCTATATTTGAAGAGATCAACAAAGCCATCGACCACAACCAACTTTTGATGGATGTGATGGACAAGGTGGCCGAAAAGCACAGCTTGAAAGTCTTGTTCCACGAGAAGCCATTTGCTGGCGTCAACGGCAGTGGCAAGCACAACAACTGGTCTTTGATCACCGATACCGGAGTCAATTTGTTTCAGCCGAGCAACTCTGCCCGTGAAAACTTGCAGTTCTTGGTGTTCTTGGTCGCTACGGTAAAAGCGGTGTATGACCACGCCGACTTGCTTCGTGCGAGCATCGCTTCTGCGTCCAACGACTTCCGTTTGGGTGCCAACGAGGCGCCTCCAGCAATCATGTCTGTGTTCTTGGGAGCCACGCTTTCTGAGTTATTGGATGAGTTGGAGAAAAATGGCAACGTGAAGATTGAGAAGGGCGATAACATGTACATGAAGCTGGGCATTTCCAAGATTCCAGAGATCATTCTAGACAACACCGACCGTAACCGTACTTCTCCTTTTGCCTTTACGGGCAACAAGTTTGAATTCCGCGCGGTGGGTTCCTCCGCCAACTGTGGGGGTCCGATGACTACGCTCAACGTCATTGTAGCCGAGGTGCTTCGTGACCTGTACAAGGACATCGAGAAAGAGTTGGAAGCAGGCAAGGAAAAGAAAATTGCAATTGTGGACGTCTTGCGCAAGTACATCAAGGAGTCCAAGAAGATTCGTTTTGAGGGCGATGGTTATTCCGAGGAATGGGCGAAGGAAGCGCAGAAGCGTGGCTTGTCCAACTTCAAGTCTACCCCAGAGGCCTTGGATGTGTATACCAAGAAAAGCACCAAGCAGCTATTTGAGAAGCACAAGGTCTTGAACCATGTGGAGGTGCATGCACGCCACGAGATCGAGTTGGAGGCGTATATCAAGAAAGTGCAGATTGAGAGCCGCGTGATGGGCGATTTGGCCTTGAATCACATCATTCCAACTGCGATTTTGTATCAGAACAAGCTGATCGAAAACGCAAACGGTTTGAAAGGCCTAGGTCTAGATCACAGCGCAGCGGTGGAGAGCATTAAGGAGATCTCCAAGCACTTGGCCAGTTTGCAGAGCGATGTCAATGCGATGACCGAAGCACGCAAGCAGTTGAACAAGGAAGAGGACGTGACCAAGCGTGCGAAGGGCTATCAGTCCAAGGTGAAGGAAGCCTACTTCGACAAGATCCGCTATGCGGTCGACAAGCTTGAGTTGCTGGTGGACGACGAAAGTTGGCCATTGGTGAAGTATAGAGAATTGTTGTTTATTCGATAAGTTTTAAAGGCCCCGTGCGGGGCCTTTTTTTATACCGCTGCTCGTGATTTGCAATCACGAGCTTCTATCGGTAATAAAAATAAATCCCCCTTTATCCCCCTTTCAAGGGGGAGTCACCCCAGCTGGTCTTCAGTTATTTTTTGAGTAATTCAAGATTTTTTAAATTGAAATTTTAAAACTATCCTTCTCCAAATTAATTCTTGAAGTGCCGGTGATGCGACTCCCCCTTAACAAGGGGGCTAGGGGGATTTATTGAATGATAGCCGATAGCGCACCTCCGGAGCGCGCTAGACCTTTGTAAATTGCTTTTCTATTAACATTATGCCCCGCAGAATTGCGGGGCAGGCTCCCATGGGGCATGCCGTATAAATTCAGTGTAGTTTTTTTCTTTAGGATTCTTTTAATAATCCCCCTCGCCCCCTTTCAAGGGGGAATCGCACCAAATGCACTTCAAAAATTATCTTATAAACAGAGAACTTTTGGAATCGAATTTGTCAAATTTTGAATTACTTCACTTATAGTTGAGGGGCAGTGGGGAAGACTCCCCCTTACAAGGGGGATCAAGGGGGATTTATCCTAAAAAAAACCTCCATCCCCCCCTCAAAAAATACGTATCACCCTCCCAATTCCCCCTGTTACCTATTTTTTTTCACCACTCACTTTTCACTCTAAACCCCTTGAATTCAATTTCTTTTCAAACAGAAGTTTCCAAAAACTTGTAACAAGCTGTTTTGTTCATAAAAAGTGTCAAAAAACCTTTTTTTTTACAACTCCCAATGAGTACTTTTGTTACTCGATTGCAGGATTACCATGCTAGACTCTTTAATTACGTCCAAAACGCGGCAGAAACTTCTGGTGAAGTTTTTCTCCAACCCCAAAAACATGGGGCACCTTCGCGGTTTGGCGGAAGAGTTTGGAGAATCCACCAACTCCATTCGTAAGGAACTCAACAACCTTTCGGAGGCAGGTCTTCTCATCAAGTCAGAAGACAAAAACCGCGTCGACTACCAAGCCAATCCCGACCACGCTTTCTTTACCAACCTGCAGGACCTCATCCAGAAGTACCTGGGTTTGGACAAACTTATCCTTACCGTCCTTGAGCGCATGGGGAAAGTGAGCCAAATTGCCCTGGTAGGGGACTATGCACGAGGCATTGACTCGGGAAGAATTGAAGTACAGATTACCGGCGAGCAGCTGAACGAAGACTATTTGGAAAATGTCTCCAACAAACTGAAAGCCTTGATTGATAAAGAAGTGGTCTTCCAGATCAAGTCCTGCATCACGGACCCGGAAGCCCTTTTCTTGTATACCCAAGCAGACTGATCCACCGATCCTTCTGCTTTTTTCATGCCCTGCCCGCTAAGCACAAGATGTGACTGAGAGGGCGGAGCCGCGAGCGAAGCACCCTATTTAGTTTGAAAAATCGTGTGGGTGATGGTTAATTGTTTAACTGGTTAACCGGTCAATTAGCCTTCGTCTAGAAGACCTTTCAGACACAGGTAGTTTGATAATTTAACAACACTCAAATTTTAATAGGCAGATAAGAATTTGAGGTTCTACAAATTTTTTCCTCAATTAATCAATTAACCAGTTAATCAGCCTGCGTGCCAAAGGTACGTTAATCAAAAACTGAAATTCTCATAAACATGAAACTTAGAATCCTTCTTCTCTTTTTCTTTTTTGTCCTAGGATCTACCACTCTCCTCGCTCAATCCCTTTCCGATATCGGCAAAGTCAAAGTCGACATGCTTTCCGATGCACAGCTTCAGGAGATGCTGCAGCGTGCCAAGGACAATGGACTCAACGAGTCTCAGGTGGTGACCATGGCCCGGGAGCGGGGCATGCCTGCAGGGGAAGTAGGAAAACTACAGCAGCGTCTTGCTAAATTGAAGCAGGGAGGAACTCAGAATGCTGCAGCACAGCCTAACGCAATTGATCGTGCAGTCGAAGAAACACAAACAGAATCATCTCCGGTTCCTGTTGAGAGCCTTTCTCCCTATCAACAAAAAATCTTCGGTTTTTCGTTGTTCTACAATAAGAACCTGAATTTCAACCCCAGCCTCAGTGTACCGACCCCACAAGGCTATGTGCTCGGCGCAGGTGATCAGTTGCTGATTGACGTATACGGTGCTTCCCAACAGTCTTTTGACCTCAAGGTAAGCCCCGAAGGAAAAATTCTTATTCCCAATGTAGGGTCCATAGCGGTAGGAGGATCCACGGTGGGAGCCGCCACTGCCCGTATCAAAGCTTCCCTTTCCCAGATCTACTCCGGTCTGCAGTCCGGGATTTCCTTCTTGGAAGTTCGTCTGGGGAATATCCGCACGGTTTCTGTAGCCCTCGTAGGGGAACTCAACCAGCCCGGCAACTACACGTTACCTGCCTTTGCCTCCCCCTTTAATGCCCTTTTTGCAGCAGGGGGACCGAATGAAAACGGTTCCTTCCGTCACATCCAAGTGTACCGGGACAACAAGCTCTTGACTGAGATTGACGTTTACGACTTCCTAATTAAAGGAACCCACAGCAGTTCCATCACTTTGCGTGACAACGACGTGATCATCGTGCCGCCCGTTCGTACTCGCGTGGAGCTCACTGGCCCTGTCCGACGCGAAGGTTATTTCGAAGTGAAGCCCAATGAAAATTTATCCAACCTCCTATCCTTTGCGGGTGATTTCAAGCCCGAAGCCTATCAAGACCGATTGACACTCAGCCGGATGACGGGTACGCAACTACGGGTAGAAGAAGTGAGTGCCTCCAATTTTGCCAACTTTGTGCCCAAGGATGGAGACAGCTACCGCATTGGCGAGATTCTTGACCGCTACGAAAATAGAGTTCAAATTTCCGGTGCACTTAACCGTCCCGGTACCTTTGCACTCACCGAGGGCATGACCGTAGGGCAACTGATTCAGCGTGCGCAGGGACTGCGTCCCGATGCTTTTGTGACTCGTGCCACCCTTTACCGAACCCAGGCCGACTACTCCTTGGCGATTGTCCCTGTGGATGTGCAGGGAATTCTTTCTGGAAAGGCAGCCGACCTGCCTTTGCAGCGCGAAGACGTTTTGGTACTTCCTAGCCGTTACGAACTGCAGGAAGAGTTTTACGTGAAGATTTCCGGAGAAGTGAATAGTCCAGGAGCCTTTGCTTTTGGCGAAAATATGCGGGTAGGAGACTTGATCTTGCAAGCCGGTGGCTTTACAGCAGGTGCCGAAACCTCCCGTATTGAGATCGTACGAAGAAAGAACTCCGCAGATGGATCCGAGATCGCCGAAATTATTCCCGTGACCGTTCCAGCAGACTTGAGTTTGCAGGATAATCCCACCATCCTACAGCCTTTTGATCACGTGATGGTACGCCGCAACCCTGGTTTCCGGGCCGAGCAACTCGTACGCGTAGAAGGAGAAGTGCTCTACCCAGGAGAGTATGCGGTGACTTCGTCCAACGATCGCATTTCCGATCTTTTAGAGCGGGCTGGGGGATTTACCCGATTTGCCTATCCCAAAGGAGCTACGCTGATTCGTCGTAACGAGTACTTCCAGCCCTTGACCGAAGCCCAACAGCAGCAGCAGCTTCTCGAGTCGGTGAAAAACAACTTGCCGCTCGATAGCCTTAGCCGAAGTGAATTGAATAAACAGTTGGAAGGACGGATTCAAAAAGACATTCAAAATAAGACCATGACTTCCGTTGCGAATCAAGAAAATCGAATTGCAAATAAAGCAAAATTGGAAAGTACAGAATTTCTATTTGAAAAAGAGACAATTCAATTAGATAAAAAACCAATAGATTTAATTGGAATTGAATTAGAAAAAATTTTTAAAAATCCATTGGGCCCAGAAGACTTGATTCTGATGGAAGGAGATGTCCTTTCAATTCCAAAACAACTGCAGACCGTTCGAATAAGAGGAGAAATATTGAATCCCACATCAACGAAATATTTAAAGGGTAAATCTTATAAACATTATGTAGGAAGGGCTGGAGGTTTTACATTATTGGCAAAAAAGAGTAAATCTTATATAATTTATCCAAATGGTAATATAGCTAGAACCAAAAGTTTTTTTATTTTTTCAAAATTTCCAAAAGTACAACCTGGAAGTGAACTTATTATACCTCTAAATAATATTGAAAAGCAGTCCAATCCTTTAAATCTTGTCAATTCTGTTTCTGGAGTTATTGGTAGTACTTTAACACTTTATTTGTTGATTAGTAATTTATCGAATAACGCAGGAAATTGAATAAATAAAAATTAAATAAATAACGAATTACAATATTTCTGTATATATTATTTGAGTGTTTTTGTTTTAGAAATATAGAATAAAATACAGTTTTTAACTTACTTTGGAAAAATAAAATTGATTGAAAATGATAAAATCGGTTAAAGAAGTGTTTCAAAGTGATAAAGTTGATATAATAGAAATATTTCAGTTATATAAGAGTAAATATTTGACATTCACTATAAGTTTAGGTTTAATTCTATTTTTGGGAATAGTAAAAACATGTAGTTCTCCAACTGAATATGAAGCTGTTTCTACTAAACTATCAGAGTTAGAGTCTGGTAGTGGTTTTGGTATGAGGCAGATGGAAGGTCTGTCTAAAATGACAGGAGTGAATCTCCCTGCTTTAGAAAATTCCATGACTCCATATGATCCCAGTATGTATCCTCAATTAGTAACAAATAAATCGTTTTTACTTTCTTTGATAAATGAAAAATTTTATTTTGTAACCAAAGGAAGGGCCATGTCACTTAAAGAATATTACCTTGAAGAGAATCCTAATGATGCGGTAGTAACTTTTTATAATAATATTACAAATTTTCCCCAAAAGTTTTTTAGTTTTTTTGAAAAAAATAACAAATCTAATTTTATCGACTTAAAGAATAGTAATGTTATTTCAGATGACGATTCTGAACAACTGCTAAAGATTAGTCAGGATGATATTTATGTGATGGGTATAATTAAAGATAAGATTAAAATAGAAAGTGAAGGAAGAATGATTAATCTATCAGTTAAAATGCCTGAAGCTGTAATAGCCGCTGAGATGAATAATATAATCTTCGAAAAAATATTAGATTATGTGACAGCCTATAAAACGGAAAAGCAAAGGAATAATTTGATGTTTATTGAGGAAAGAACTAAAGAGGCCGAAGAAAATTTTAAAAAATCTCAGATTAATTTAGCTGTATTTAGGGATATTAATCAAGGTGTGTTGACGCAGAGAGCTTTTGCAAGGGAAGAACAACTACAATCTGAATTCAACATGGCTTTTTCACTTTACAGTAATTTGAGGCAAGAGTTAGAAAATACCAAGATACAACTTAAGCGTGAAACACCTCTTTTCAGTGACTTTGAGAAGGTAGTTATCCCTAATGAGCCTGTAAATCGTTCATTACTCATTACCATCATCATTTATTTATTTTTGGGATTAGTAGTTGGTTTCACTATATCTTCTTTTCTTTTACTTAGAGAGTTTATTATTTAAGTAAAGTTTAATTATATTTGATTTTTAAATAATAAGTATTTAATTAGTATTTAAAAATCATATATAATTAATTTTTTTTATAATCAATTTAAGGCATGTTTAGGTACAAGAATTTTTTTATAATTTCCTTTTTAAAAATATTTGTGCCTAATTTTTAAATTAAGCATGATTGGGTCATCGAGTACTAATGAGTTTTATTCTGCAGAAAAAGAATATCATTTCAGCTAAGCTTTGATGAGTTTATTTATTTTTCAATTTAAAATTATTTAAGATAAATTTTTGTTGTGATTTCAATTATAGTATCTTCATATCAAGAAAAATTGTTTCAAAAGTTTTCTTCTTCTTTAAAAAAGACTATTGGTGTACCATATGAATTGATCAAGATTGCAAATAATAATAAATTTAGTTTAACCGAGGCGTATAACTTAGGGGCCTTAGAGTCTAAGTTTGAGATTTTATGTTTTTTGCATGAGGATATTGAATTTAATACTGAAGATTGGGGTAAATATGTAGTCAATATCTTTAAGAATAATAGTAATATAAAGCTACTAGGATTGGCAGGTTCTAAGATAAAAAGTTATTTGCCTACTGGTTGGGTTTCTGGAATTTCTGATTTTGATAGAATTAATATATTGCATGTTAATAAAGATGGCTTTGAATCTTTTTCTTCCAAAGATAAATGCTTAACTCCTTTAGAAAGTATAAAAGTAATTGATGGTGTTTTTATATGTACGTCAAGAACAGTGTATGATGAATTTAAATTTGATGAGTCTATTAAAGGGTTTCATTTATACGATATTGATTTTTCGCTAAGAATAACCCAGAAGTATCAAGCAGCTATTTTATATGATATTGAAATTATTCATTTTTCTAAAGGTGGTTATAATTCTGAATGGATGATGGCAAACTTAGAATACCATTGCCGTGAAGATAAACAATATTTATTTGATCGCTCCGGAGTAATACTTTCTAAAATTCGTAAAAGCTGGTATGGTGCATTGGTAGGGAAAAAAATAGATTTAAAATTGCGAACACAATATATAAAAATAATGGGTCTAGATTTGAAATCAGCAGTTTATGCTTTATTTTTTCTATTCCCAATATTTGGGAAAGTTTTTCTATTCTTATTATGGGGAAAGCAGATGTTCTATAAATTTGTAAGAGTTAATAAATAGAATTTATGAAATATAATACTGTTCAGGTTTCTATAGCTTTGGCTTCATTTAATGGGGAAAGGTATCTTAGAAAACAGCTTGATTCAATATTTTCCCAGACTCTATCTATTTATGAAGTTGTGGTTTGTGATGATTGTTCTACTGATCATACTGTAGATATATTGATTGAATACAGTCAGAAATTTAATTTAAAATATTTTGTCAATGAAAAACAACTAGGTTTTGTTAAAAATTTTGAAAAAGCTATCTCATTATGTTCTGGTAATTTTATTGCCTTATCCGATCAAGATGATATTTGGTATAGCAATAAGATTGAATATTTATTGTCTGAAATAGGGGACAATTTACTTATTCATTCTAATTGCAGTCTTATAGATGAAAATGACCAAGTCATTTTACATGATTTTAAAGGTCAAATTAATACTCACAAAAACGCTGTTGATTTTTTGAAAAACAATGTTTGTACAGGATGTACAATGTTGTTTAGAAAAGAACTCGTCGAATATATTTTACCTTTTCCTAATGGTTTATCCTATCATGATTGGTATTTGGGTATTTACGCAGCATATCTTGGTAAGATTAGGTATACTGAACAAATCCTGACTGGGTATAGACAACATTTAGCACAAGATACTGGAGCTTTAACAACTCAAGGCGAAAGTTTAACTAAAAATGTACTTAATAGACTTTTGGGAAAAGAAAATAATGCTATGAAAGGCTCAAAAAAACAGTTAAATAATTTATTAGCTGTTCAATCTAAATTTATACACGATAAGTTATTTTCGCAAGAGATAAGTACTAATGTTGAGTATTATTATGATTATGTAAATAATTTTTTCCATTTTAAAGTAGCGAGACATCATGTTGAAAATATTCCTTTTTTAAACAAAAAGAAAGGGTTTAAAAAATTTTTTTATTTAATTAAACATAGTATTGGATAATTTTTAAATTTTTATAATTAATAAGTTTATTCATTTACAAAAAATTTTATTTTGATTAATTTCACATATCATTATTTTATACAATTTTTAATTATAAATCATAACTATTTTAAATGAATTATCTTTTTCAAACCAACATTAAGTTTTTAGTTTAATTTTTATTAATATAATGCATATTTAATTTTTTAAGTATGACTAAGAAGAATGGTAAAGTAAAAATATCAGTTGCAATGGCAACTTTTAATGGATCAAGATTTATTCGTGAACAACTAAATTCCATATTTAGTCAGTCTTATGAGGTTCATGAAGTTATTGTATGTGATGATTTTTCTACTGACAACACTATAGAAATACTACGAGAATATGGTGAAAAATATAATTTGAAGTATTGGGTAAATACTAAAAATTTAGGATTTGTTAAGAATTTTGAAAAAGCTATTTCTTTCTGTGAGGGAGATTTTATAGCTCTATCTGATCAAGATGATATTTGGTTTGAAAATAAGATTGAAGAATTGGTGAATAATATTGGAGAAAGTCTTTTAATTCATTCTGATGTTAGTCTAATTGATGCTGATAGTGTAAAATTTCTTGAAAGATTTAAAGGAGATATTAATTCTCATAATTCATATTATGATTATTTGTATGGTAATGTGTGCACTGGTTGTACTATGATGTTTCCCAAAACTCTTACTAATAAGATTTTACCATTTCCTGATGGAATCGCTTATCATGATTGGTTTATAGCAATTAGTGCTGCATATTATGGTAAAGTCTATTATTATCCTAAACCTTTGATTGGATATAGGCAACATTCTAGTCAGAATACTGGCGCAGGGGTTCCTATAGGAGATTCAGTTCTTAATAATGTAGTATGTAGATTATTAGGGAAAGAATTCGAGAGACTAAAATCTCATAAACTTCATTTGGAAAACCTTAAATCAATAAAACTCACATTTCCTTCAGAGAATGAATTTGAAATTAGATTGAATGAAGCCATCACTTATTTGGATGACTATGTTAATAATTTCATTCATTTTAGATTTGCATACATTAAAATTAAAAGATCTACTTTTTATCAAAAAAAGAATGTTTTTAATAGATTCCTTCATTTTCTGTATTTAAGTATATATTGACCCTCTTTTTTAAATTTAAAAAAAAAGTTTTATTTTCATCAATTAAATCATTAATTTTTGGAGCAACCTTCTATTTCCATAGCACTTTGTACTTTTAATGGTGAAAAATATCTAAGGCAATTCTTAGAGTCTTTATTAAATCAAACTATAATGGCTCAAGAAATTATTATTGTCGATGATGGATCTACAGATGGTACACTCTCTATATTAAATGATTATGTGAGGTCATTTGATTTTATCAAATTATTCCCTCAAAAAGAAAATTTGGGACCTGTTAGTGCCTTTAAAATGGCTATTTCTTTGACTCAGCACAATTTTATTCTTTTAGCCGATCAAGATGATATTTGGAGGTCTAATAAAATTGAAAAATTGCTTTCCAAAGCAAATTCTATTGATAATCGATTTCCAGGCGTCATTTACTCGGATCTAGAAATGATTGATGAAAAAGGAAAAACCATTTTCAATTCATTTTGGGATATGGCTAATTTATCTCCTTCTAAAGCCACCTTTAAAGGGTTAATGATGGAAAATGTTATTACTGGTAGTGCATGTATGATTAATGATGCGATGAGGGAAGAGATTAGGCGTGCGCCGGATGGTTTATTGATGCATGATCATTGGATAGCGCTTATAGCTTATGGTTTTGGTCAGTATGTTTACACAGAAGAAAAATTAGTCAAATATAGAGTCCATAATGATTCTGTTACTGAAAAGGTACCGGTCAATTTTTTTTGGAGAGCTAAAAATCAATTTTTACAGTTGTTTAAGTTTAAAAAAATGAAATTTTTAGAAAAGGAAATAAAACAGATGGAACAATACTCTCAATTATATCATAGTAAACTTTCTTTAGTAGGTCAGCAAGAATTATATGAATTTCTTTCTCTTAAAAATAAAACCTTTTTAGAGAGGAAAATCTTTAGTTATATACGAAAAAATGCATATCTTAATTTTTTTATTTAATTTCATTATAAATTATATTTTGATAGATGTATTTTTATTAATAAATGTAATTAGAAATTTTAAATTCGCAATCATAGAATTTAAATTTATTACTCTTCTATAAGTATTGTTATGATTATTTTATTTTCTGTTTATAAATTGGTTTTTATTTTATTTTTTGATTAGATGAACACTTGGAGCATTCTTTTTTCTAAGCAGAAAGTTTTTAAAAACTTGGTCATTTCAATGTTTTTATTAGTGGTGATTATTCTTACGCGGCAGGTTCCTTTCCGGAGTTTTTCTTTTTTGATGAATTTATCATTGTTGCTCTTTTTTATTCTTCAGATAAAATATATTGTTCAATTTAATGAAAAGAAAATCTTATTTCTTTTAGTGAGTTTTGTTGCTTTGGCAACTTTTATGTTGGTGTATAGCAATTTGGCAGGAAATACTTCTTCAAATTCGTTTAGAATGTTTTTTATTATTGTATTTGTTCAATTAGCTTTTTTTATTAAACCTGAAAAACAGTATGTAAACATATTATTGTTATTTTTAATATTTCAAGCTATTTTTCTAATTGTATTTCATTTAATATTAAATATCTTTTTCGATGGAATCACATATCATTTCATTCGCGTATATTTTCAGGCTTCCGGGTGGGGAGATGTTTATACCTTTAATGGTCTCATGTATAATATTCAAATATTAGGTAATGCTTTATTACCATTTGGAGTTTTTGTCTCTTCAGTGTATTATCGAGGAAAGAAACGGATTATTCTCACTTTAATTTTACTTCTTGGGACATTGGTAGCTGGTAATTTTGCTTTTATGTTAGGATTTTTTATATTTACTTTACTAATTATTGGGAGTACAAAAATCTACAATAGAAATCGATTTATATTTATATTCGTTTTATCTTTTTTCGTTTTAGCTATATCAGCACTCCCTGTCTATAACTACCTTGAAGACACTATTGCTAAGAAGGCACTCAATTCAAATCCCACAAGAATAGATCAGACAGAAGTGTTGATGACTGATCTAATTTCTGATGCTCCTAGTATCCTTTTTGGGAAAGGCTTAGGTAATACAGTTGATATAAAAACAATTTGGAGGGATTATACAGGTAATGTTTATTTTGAATTACAGTCTATATATTTTTTAAATCAGTTAGGTTTGGTTAACTTTATTTTTTTTGTTTTACTTAATATTTTATTTGTCTTTGTTTTTTTTAAGTTTATTGTTATAAAGATCATATATTTTTCTTATATATTTTATGCCTTCTTTAACCCTTATTTTCTTGACACATCCCATATAGTAGTAATTATAACTCTAATTGCACTTAATAATGTTTTGGAGGAAAGAGTGAAGTTAAATAATATTAGTTTTACTTTATGATGGACCGAAGAATTGTTACAGTGCTTGTGACTTATTATCCAGATATAGATGATTTGAAATTTAGCATCAATAAATTAATTGATCAAGGTTCTTTTGTATGTTTAGTTAATAATTCTTCTTATGATTTAGAAATTTTTGGAACAAATATCGAAGTAATTAATTTTGGTGAGAACAAAGGAATAGCGTACGCCCAGAATGTTGGAATGAAATTGGCATTTGATAAGTTAGCAGCAGATTTTGTTATTCAAATGGATCAGGATAGCCTACCTGCAGATGATATGGTTCAAAAATTACTATCTGCATACGACTATTTAAAAGCCCATAAAATTAAAGTTGGGCTAATTGGAAGCCAGGATATTGACAAAGACACATTAATCGTTTCCATGCCAAAAATAAATAAAGGTAGAATTGTATTAAACCAAAAACACTTGGTAGAAGTATCGGAGGTTTTGAGTTCAGGCAGCCTTATCCCGCATGCTACTTTCCATAGTGTCGGAGGTCTTGATAATAAACTTTTTATTGACATCGTTGATTTTGAGTATTGCTGGAGAATAGCAACCCATGGATTCAAAATATTCAAATGCACTGAATCTGTAGTTTACCACAAATTAGGAGAGGGGAAAATAAAAGTACTTGGATTTTTAAAGGTGGGGTTACCTAAACCTTTTCGGCATTATTATGCAATTAGAAATTCGATTTTTTTAATTTTGTATAAAAAAGCACCCACCTATTGGAAAGTTTCAAATTTTGTGAAGATTCTATTTAAATTGTGCATATATCCATTTGTCCTTCCTGATGGTAAACAAAGACTAAATTACATTGTGAAAGGAATTTCCCATGGAATACAAAAGCGTTTTGATATAGTTAATGCATGACTTCATTTAATAAAAAATGTATACTTGTTAAAAACTAGTTGTTAAATTATTTATCTTTTGTTATTACTAGGAGTAAAATTAATATTTTATGACTACGTCAATTATTTATTCTTATAAAAAGATTTCGATTTTTTTTCATTTCATTTAAACTTCATTAACTTTTTTCTATTTTTAGTAGCGATTATTTAGAATTAAATAAAATTTAAAAATTAAAAGAAGATGAAAGGAATTATTCTTGCAGGTGGCTCTGGGACAAGGTTGTATCCCATTACTAAAGGAACATCGAAGCAATTGTTAGCAGTTTATGATAAGCCGATGATATATTATCCACTTTCGGTGTTAATGCTTTCAGAGATTAAGGATATTTTAATTATTTCTACCCCTGAAGATCTTCCTAATTTTAAAAAATTATTAGGGACCGGAGAAGAATTAGGTTTGAATTTGTCATATGCTGTTCAGCCAAGTCCTGATGGATTAGCCCAAGCATTTTTAATTGGAGAAGAATTTATTGGAAAAGATTCTGTATGCCTCGTTTTGGGAGATAATATTTTTTATGGCCATGGACTAACAGATCTTTTGAAACAATCCAAGGCTAATGTGGAAGAGAATGGTGAAGCAACCATTTTTGGTTATTATGTAAATGATCCTGAAAGGTACGGAGTTGCTGAATTTAATACAGATGGAAAAGTTTTGAGTATCGAGGAAAAACCTAAAATAGCTAAAAGTAACTATGCTGTCGTGGGACTTTATTATTACCCAAATTCAGTCATTGAAGTTGTAAAAAGTATTGAACCAAGTGAAAGAGGTGAATTGGAAATCACTTCAGTAAACCAAGTTTATATGGAACGAGGGAATCTGAAAGTTGAATTAATGGGTAGAGGATATGCGTGGTTAGATACTGGTACACATGAGTCCATGCTAGAAGCTTCCAATTTTATTCAAACTATAGAAAAAAGACAAGGATTAAAAGTCGCTTGTTTAGAAGAAATAGCTTATGAATTAGGTTATATAGATGAACATCATTTATTGAATTTAGCAGATCCATTGAAAAAAAATGAATATGGTCAATATTTGATTAAAAGAATTCAACAATTAAAAAAATGATATTTGAAAGAACTGAAATAGAAGATGTTGTGATTGTGACACCGAATCTTCATGGAGATGAAAGAGGATATTTCTCGGAAACCTACAAAAAGAAAAGTTTGGAAGAATTTGTTGGTTATAAAGTAAATTTTATTCAAGATAATGAATCAAAGTCGAGTTATGGGGTTTTACGTGGTTTACACTACCAGATACCTCCTTTTGCTCAAAGTAAATTAGTAAGAGTAATTGAAGGTTGGGTTTTGGATGTAGTTGTTGATATTAGAAAAGGATCTCCAACTTTCGGTAAGCATATAGGTGTTGAACTTTCAGGAAATAATAAGAAGCAACTTTTTGTACCTAGGGGATTCGCACATGGTTTTTTAGTATTAAGCGATTTTGCAATTTTTTCCTACAAAGTGGATAATTATTACAGCCCAAGCCACGATAGAGGGTTAGCATTTAATGATAAGATTCTTGATATCGACTGGAGACTTCCGCTAGAGTCCTTAAAATTATCATCAAAAGATACAATCCAACCAGTTCTTCCGAATATTGACTGTTTTGACTTTAATTCGAATTTGTATGTATAATATTTTGGTAACTGGGTCCAAAGGACAGTTGGGCTCTGAATTGAGAGAAATTTTTGGAAAATATCTCCATAAGTTTTATTTTCTTGATGTAGAGGAATTAGATATTACAAAAAAAAACGACATCGATTTATTTGTTTCATTGAACGAAATAAATGTGATTATCAATTGTGCTGCATTTACAGCTGTTGATAAGGCAGAATCAGAGCCTATATTGGCAGATCAAATTAATCATGTTGCAGTTGGATATTTGGCCGAAATAGCAAATAAATACCAAGCTAAATTTGTTCATATTTCTACGGATTATGTTTTTGATGGACATAATTATAAACCTTACAAACCGCTAGATGATTGTTTACCAAGTAGTGAATATGGCAAATCAAAAAGATTAGGGGAAGAAAAAATTTTAGAGTTAAGCTCTAAAGATTCTGTTATAATTAGGACAGCGTGGGTGTATAGTACTTTTGGTAATAATTTTGTTAAAACCATCTTGAGATTAGCCAATGAAAGAGAATCTTTAAACGTTGTTGATGATCAATTAGGCTCTCCTACTTATGCAAGGGATTTGGCAATTTTTATTTTGGAAAACCTGGAGAAAATTGAATGGGAAGGAACAAAAATCTTTCACTTTACGAATGATGGAGTATGCTCATGGTTTGATTTTGCAAAAATGATTTGTTCAATAAAAAAAGTCAATTGTAAAATTAGTCCTATTCCATCTGATCAATATCATACACCTGCAAAAAGGCCTTACAATTCTGTAATGTCCAAAGAAGATACAAGATCCTATTTTAGTGTTGAAATCCCATATTGGATTGATTCATTAAAGCAATGTTTAGAAAATTTAGATTAAAAGAAATTGTTTTTGAAAAGTTGCTGTGATATTTGTTTTTAGGAAATCTTTATTTCGCTTTAAAATTCAAATTATTTATTTATGAAAAATATATTAGTTACCGGTTGTGCAGGGTTTATAGGCTCTAACTTTATACCATATTTTCTTGAAAAACATCAAGATTATCATTTAGTAAATTTGGATTTATTGACTTATGCAGGGAATTTGAAAAACCTTAAAGAAGTTGAGAATCATGAACGTTATACATTTGTTCAAGGAGACATAAATGATAGAGATCTCGTTGAGCAGATTTTTAATAGATATGATTTTAGAGGCGTTATACATTTTGCTGCGGAATCTCATGTTGACAATTCCATAAAAAACCCTGGAGTTTTTATTCAAACCAATGTCAATGGTACCTTTGTTTTATTAGATGTTTCTTATAGGTATTGGATGGAAAAATCCTTTGTTTGTAAGAATGGTTATGAAGGGTGCAGATTTCATCATATTTCAACCGATGAAGTTTATGGTACCTTAGGAGAAACTGGTCTTTTCACTGAAGAAACACCATATGCACCGAATTCCCCATATAGTGCTAGTAAGGCTTCATCCGACATGATTGTTCGTAGTTATCATCATACTTATGGATTAGATACAGTTATTACTAATTGTTCCAATAATTATGGACCAAAGCAACATGATGAAAAATTGATTCCGACAGTGATAAGAAAAGTCTTATCTGGTGAGAATATTCCTATTTATGGAGATGGGAAAAATATCAGAGACTGGTTGTTTGTATTGGATCATTGTAAAGGGATTGACCTTGTATTCCATAACGGCAAAGCAGGTGAAGTATATAATATTGGAGGGAGAAATGAGCGAGATAACAATTACATTGCGCAAAAAATTTGTGAAATTTTAGACGTTCTTAAACCAAAAGAGAGAGGAAGTTATAAAGATCAAATCACCTACGTGGAAGATAGAGCCGGACATGATAGGAGGTATGCAATCGATGCTTCAAAAATTGAAAAGGAATTAGGGTGGAAGGCTGATGAAAACTTTGAATCTGGAATTCTTAAAACCATCAATTTTTATCTGACTTAAATAAAATAAATAATTTAAGATGGATTTTAGTGTTCTGATTTCTGTTTATTGGAAAGATAATTCTGTTTTTTTTAGTGAAGCATTGGATTCCGTTTTAACTCAAAGTTTAGTTCCAAGTGAAATTGTTTTAGTTAAAGATGGGCCTTTATCAAAAGAATTAGAATTTGTAATTGAAAAATTTGTTTTTGAATACCCTACTATTTTTAAAATAATAACTTTAGTAGAAAACAAGGGCCTAGGTAATGCCTTAGCAATTGGCATTAATGCTTGTACTAATGAGTTAATTGCTAGAATGGACTCCGATGATATCTGTTTTCCTGATAGATTTGAAAAGCAGATTAATCATATGTTGAAGTGTAGCAAAGTTAGTGTTTTGGGAACTTCCATAAGAGAATTCAATATTTATCCTAACGATTTAAATTCCTTTAGAAAACTACCTGGTGAGTTTAATGCAATAAAAAAATTTTCTAAATTCAGAAATCCATTAAATCACCCATCTGTAATATTTAGAAAGACTGATATTATGGCAGTAAATTCATATTTAGACATGCCATTTTTTGAGGATTATTTTTTGTGGATGAGATTAATTGAAAAAGGGTATGTTCTTGAAAATTTGTATGAGCCACTACTTCATTTTCGTGTAGGAAATGATATGATAGGCAGGAGGCATGGTTATTTATATTTGAAAAGTGAATTGAAATTTTTGGCTACTGCTAAGTCTTTAGGATCAATTAATTTTGTTGAATATATAATTAGTATTTTAATTAAAACTCCATTGCGTTTAATCCCTAAATCAATTTTACTTTTAGTTTATAAAATATTTTTAAGGTGAATTGAATTTTGGCAGAGCTTCAATTTCTATGATATTATAATTCAAGTTTAATATTTTTATCAACATATATTAAATGATTTTAAAATTAATTAATAATTACATATATGATTGAAGTGTCAAATTTGTGTGTTACTAAAGATAGATTTGGCTATCTGAGTTGTTAGAGTAGTTTTTAAATTTTGAATTTTTTCATCTTGTTAAATCATACATGATTCAATTCAGGATTGCAATTATATTTTATACTAAGCTAGGCCTAAACAATTTGGATTAGCATTTTATTTTTAGGGAAGAGAATTTTGAATGAAACAAATCATGGAGAGGTCAAAGATTCAAACAACAAAAATTATTTGATTCCTCATAATTAAAAAATTATGAATTTACCACAGCAAACTTGGACGGAAGAAATCAAATCTAATACTGGATTACTATCTGTTAATTTAAAAGAAATATGGGACTATCGTGACCTGGTCTTCATGCTTGTAAAACGCGATTTCATTACGTTTTACAAGCAAACCATATTGGGACCCTTGTGGTTTTTTGTACAACCAATTTTGACATCAATTATTTACTTGGTGTTGTTTGGACAAGTAGCTCAATTGTCCACCGATGGTTTGCCACAATTGGCATTTTATTTATCTGGGATTACCATTTGGAATTATTTTTCGGAATCACTGACCAAGATTTCTACCGTTTTTAGAGACAATTCTGGTATGTTTGGTAAGGTGTATTTCCCTCGGCTTATCATGCCTTTGGCGATTGTTGTTTCCGGATTGATGAAGTTTGCCATCCAATTTGGTCTTTTTGTTTCGGTGGTGTTTTATTTTACCTTTGTCGAGGAGTCTATTATGCCCAATTTGTGGGTTCTTGCAACGCCGCTTCTTATTGTGTTGATGGCCGGGTTTGCTTTGGGTTTGGGAATGATTTTTTCCTCGCTCACCACCAAATACAAAGACCTTACCTTTCTCCTGTCTTTCGGGATTCAATTGGCCATGTACGCTACACCTGTGGTGTATCCGATATCCGCACTTCCCGAAAAATACAAATGGGTAGTGGAGAACAATCCTTTAACGGGAATTTTTGAATGTTTTCGATACGCTTATTTGGGAAGGGGTCATTTTGATCCGATGAGTTTGGCGTACAGCGGAGCATCTATTTTTGTGATTTTTATAATCGGAGTTTTGGTGTTTAATAAGGTAGAAAAGAGTTTTATGGACACTGTTTAAGTGTTCAGTTATCAGTAGGGATTTTTATCCTATTTGAATATTAGCATTAGATGAAAAAATTAGCAATAAAAGCAGAAAACATATCCAAACAGTACCGATTGGGAGAAGTAGGTACTGGGACCTTAAGTCATGACTTAAATCGCTTTTGGAGTAAAATTCGTGGGAAAGAGGATCCTTATTTAAAAATAGGAGAAGCCAATGACCGAAGTCAAAACGGATTGAGCGAGTACGTTTGGTCTTTAAAAGATATCAATTTTGAGATTGAGCAAGGGGATGCTGTAGGGATTATTGGTCGTAACGGAGCCGGAAAGAGTACGTTATTAAAGCTTTTGAGTAAGGTTACGAAACCCACTACGGGTCATATTAAGGTCAACGGTCGTATTGCCTCATTACTAGAAGTGGGCACTGGTTTTAACCCAGAAATGACTGGCAGGGAGAATATTTATTTGAATGGAGCTATTTTAGGAATGCGACGCCATGAGATTACCCGAAAGTTTGATGAAATAGTGGATTTTTCAGGTGTGGGTGGTTATATTGATACGCCTGTAAAAAGGTATTCCTCGGGCATGTATGTTCGCTTAGCTTTTGCAGTTGCTGCCCATTTGGAAAGTGAAATCCTAATTGTAGATGAGGTTCTCGCTGTTGGCGATGCCGAATTTCAAAAGAAGTGTTTGGGTAAAATGGATGATGTCAGTAAAGGTGAAGGAAGAACGGTTTTGTTCGTAAGTCACAATATGGCGGCTGTAAAAAGTTTATGTGATAAAGGAATTTTATTAAAAAATGGAACTATAGTTTTTCAGGGTAGTACCGATAATGCAGTAGTTAATTACCTATCTGGCAATTCTGAAAGCCTGAATCATAAAAAATTTAATAACGAGTTTAATAATGAATTGCTAAAATTGCATGAAATTAGCATTAATCCTAAAGGTTTTTCTTCCGCTGAAATTTTAAATGAATATCACGAATTAGAATTTTATACAAGTTTAGAGATTAAATCAAACCCTGAAAAGTTACATTTAACTTATGTTTTAAAAGAGAGTAGTGGAGAGGCTCTATTTACTTTTTCAAATTCTGGAGTTACTTCCCTTAAAAAAGGATTTAATAAATTAGTTTGTAGTTTTCCAAAAGGGTTTTTAAACATTGGAAATTACCACCTAGATTTATATATTATTGAAGACTCCAAAAATTCTGTATTTCACGAGTCTGATATTATGAGTTTTTCAATTCAAGAAGGAAATAGGCCTCTAGGAGGTTGGATGGGAAAGGAACCAGGATTTATCAAACCTAATTTTAACTGGGATAATTTATAAAATATGAAGAAAAAAATTTTAGAAATTGCAATTTTATTATTTAATCCAATTGCTAAAAAATTGGGTTTTATAAGAAATAAACAAAATGTTGAGTTTAAAGATTCATTTCATAAAAATGAACTGTTAGGGATTTTTTTTAACAACATCAAAGAAATGGGTTTTGTGCCAAAGCATATTGTAGATGTTGGGGCTAATCATGGTACTTGGACTCGTGAAACATTAAAGTATTTTCCAGAGGCCTATTATACATTAATTGAACCACAAGAATGGCTAAAACCGTCTTTACAAGACATTTTAGACTCCAATTCAAAAGTTTCTTTTAACGCAGTTGGCGCAGGAGACAAATCAGGATCATTTATGTTTACCATAGTTGATAGAGATGATAGTTGTTCTTTTAGATATACAGAAGAAGAAGCAAAAGAAGGAGGTTTTAAACAAGTGAAGATTCCTATTGTCACACTAAATGAAATAGTGGCAAAAAATGCAACTTTACCTTTCCCTGATTTAGTTAAGGTTGATGCAGAAGGTTTAGATATTAACGTTTTAGAAGGGGCTTCTGATTTAATGGGAAAAACAGAAGTTTTTCTAGTAGAGGCGGCATTGTTTTGTAAAGAATTTGATAATAATTTTTTAAAAATGGTGGATTACATGGACAAAAAAGGGTATTCTTTATTTGAAATTACTGATTTAAACCGTCCTTTCCAACTACAAGTTTTATGGTTAGTAGAAATAGCGTTTGTAAAAAAAGGCGGAATAATTGACGGCTTTAATATGAATGTCAATTTATGATTCCCGTTACCAAATCTTTTTTACCGCCAATTGAGGAATATATGGCTCAGGTGCAAAGAGCTTATGATAATGAATGGCTGACTAATCGTGGTGAATTGGTTAAAGAGTTAGAGCAAAAACTTACCGATTATTTAGGTTTAGAAAAAAGTAAGATTTTGTGTATGAATAATGGAACAATCCCTTTACAAATAGCAATAAAAGTACTGGGAAATGGAGGAGAGATTATCACTACTCCATTTAGTTATGTTGCGACTACAGCCGCTATTGTTTGGGAAAACTGCACTCCAGTTTTTGTGGACATTCATCCAGAGTATTTAACCATTGACGAAACGAAAATTGAAGCTGCAATTACAGATAAAACAACCTGTATTTTAGCCACGCATGTTTTTGGAAATCCTTGCAATATTGAAGCCATTGAATCCATAGCGAGTAAATACAGCCTCAAAGTAATATACGATGCCGCTCATGCTTTTGGGGTCACTTATCAAGGAAAATCCATATTTGACTATGGAGATATCAGCACCTGTAGTTTTCATGCCACCAAGTTGTTTCATACGGGAGAAGGGGGAGCTTTATTTGCTAGAGACTCAGATTTGTTCAATCAGTGTTTTTATTCGCATAATTTTGGACATAAAGGACCACTTGATTTTTATGGTTTGGGAATAAACGGTAAAATATCAGAACTGCAAGCTGCTATGGGATTGAGTGTTTTGCCCTATATGCCTTCTATTTTTGAAGCAAGAGCAGCAATTGTTGCATTATATGATCAACTTTTAGATTTTAGTAATGTACAAAAACTTACACTTCGTGATAACTCACAATGGAATTATAGTTATTTTCCCATTCTTTTTAAAGAGGAAGTAATTCTTTTGAAAGTTCAACAAGCATTGAATGAATCCCAAATTTTTCCAAGACGATATTTTTACCCTTCTTTGAATAAGCTGAAATATCTGGATAATTGTCAAATGCTAAATTCAGAAAGTATTGCTTCAAGAATTTTATGCTTGCCTTTGTTTTCTGGGTTAGATTATAGATCTGTTGAAAAAATTGTGGAAACAATAAATAAAGCTTTATGAAAATAGCCATCATGCAACCATATTTTTTCCCATACATTGGATACTTCCAACTAATTGATTGTGTTGACACATATGTGAATTTGGACCACACATCTTTTATGAAAAGGAGTTATATGACTCGTAATGTTTTAAAAAACAACACCTCAATAAATGTCAATGTA
>JACCDO012107559.1_pt1 | contig 23180 bp, 24 predicted proteins | sample 7446101 | NCBI WGS metagenome assembly JACCDO01 (sample SAMN15323440, study PRJNA562643) | freshwater metagenome | isolation source: river surface water | place: USA:Blue River Watershed | collected 2017-08-16
AAAAAGAAGTTAAGTAAATTTATTGATGATAATATACAAACATATAATTATCACATTCAAAAACTAAATTAATTTTTATTAATTATATCTAGAGTTATACAATCTATATATAATCCAAATAATAGTTATAATCATAATAAGAATAGCTAATTGAATACCAATATTTTTTAATTGATGTTTACTATCTTCACTAAAATGTTCGGATTCATTAAATGATTCTAATATATTATCTTGAACGATATCCATAAAATGTTCATCTAATTTATCATTATCATCATTATTAAATCCTTCAAATTCTAATAAATGTTTAACTTTTTGATTATTAATAATTTTAGAAACAAGATCAATCACTTTACGATCATCATCAATTAATTTTGTTAATTTAACCATAAATTCTTTATAATTTGGATGAACGGGTCCGGAAATATTATTAATTTGTTTTCCTAAAATAACCATTGATTGCATAATTTTATCAACTGCCTGTTGAACCTGTTCTTTATTTATATTTGAATCTAAATTGTCCATTAGTTTACTAGAGTCTATATAATTTACTCTATTCAGTATTTTATTATACATACTATTTATATTCTCAGTTTTGCCTAATGCTTTCTTAATAATAGTTGAAGCCTTTCTCATTGCGATTTGATTGGCTTTCCTCATTGCTCTCTCAATTGCTAAATCATTCTTCTCTGCAACTATCGATACTGTTCTCTTGTCTAATCCAAGATTTCTCATTACATTTTTCGCTTTTGTTTTAACTGATGTTGATGATTTCTTTGATACTTTTTTTGATACTTTCTTTAAAGCTTTCTTAATTTGGCTAACTGATTTAGATGATTTCCCTAACTTCTTTAACTCTTTTGAAACAGTTTTTGGTGCTTTCTTTAAAGCTTTCTTAATTTGGCTAACTGATTTAGATGATTTCCCTAATTTCTTTAACTCTTTTGAAACAGATTTAGGTGCTTTCTTTATAGCTTTCTTAATTTGACTAACCGATTTAGATGATTTCCCTAACTTCTTTAACTCTTTTGAAACAGATTTAGGTGCTTTCTTTATAGCTTTCTTAATTTGACTAACCGATTTAGATGATTTCCCTAATTTCTTTAACTCTTTTGAAACAGATTTAGGTGCTTTCTTTATAGCTTTCTTAATTTGACTAACCGATTTAGATGATTTCCCTAATTTCTTTAATTCTTTTGAAACTTTAGATGATATTTTCTTTGATCCAGTTGAAATAGATTTCTTAACAGTTCTACCTAAATTCTTTAATTCTTTTATTGGTTTCTTAACGATTTGTTTAGCGGCTTTAGTAATCTGGGATGTAATTTTAGATCCAGCTTTAGGAATAACTTTAGAGATAGTTTTAGAAATAGTTTGAGGGCTATCTTTCTTAATAGCTTTCATGATAGTTTTATTATTAGTGATAGTTTTGGTTGGAACTTTATATAATCCTGATTTTTTCTGTATATTTTTATCAATATTATGAGAGACTTGTTTAGCCATTTTTTTAGCATCATTAGGATTAATACCAGCTTTAATTAGAGCTTTTTCTGTTGTTTTCTGAATACTTATAATATCTTTTTTGATATCTTTTTTGGTTTCAGATGTTTTTATTTGTTTAACAGATGAAGAAATCTTTACACCCATTAACTTAGCAATTTTAGGATCAATCCCAGCTTTGATTAATTCTTTTTGTGTGTCTTTTAATACATCAACTTTTGCTTTAGAAGCTGGTTTTGGTGATACAGATGATTTAGGAGCTGGTTTTGGTGATATAGATGTTTTAGGTGTTGATACAGATGTTTTAGGTGTTGATACAGATGTTTTAGGTGTTGATACAGATGATTTAGGAGTTGATGGAATAAGTTTAATATTGCCGATAGTTTTATTAGCCATTTGTTTAGCGACATCAGCTTTAACACCTGCATTTATTAATGCTTTTTGTGTTGTTAATTTAATAGCCTTCACTTCTTTAGCAATTTCTTTATTGAATTTATTTAGGATATCATTTGCAAGATTCTTTGCAGTTTTGTTATCAAATCCAGTATCTTTTAGTACTTTTATGATGATATTTACATTTGGTGATGATTTAGTGATTTTGATAGTTAATTCATTAGCAGTTTCTTTATCGAATCCAGATTTAGTTAATGTTTGAGTGATAGCATTTTTATAAATCAATACTTCCATCTCATTTTTTTGATCAAAATATTCAATCTTCATTCTTTTAATTATTTTTTTTGCATCAAGAGACTCAGAAATTCGAATAGCATCAGATAGAACGTCATCAGCATCATTTAATGCTTTTTTATATTTGTTAAGATTAGTAATATCAATTTGGTTAATATAATTTTGTAGATTATTTTGGCAGTTAAAATTAGATTCATCATTATCCAATAAATTAAAATTTAAACTCTTAGCAGACATATAATTTGACATTTTCAATATAATATATTTTTAAGAAAGAAATAAATTATAAATCTAAATAAAATTCTAATAAATAAGGATCATTGATAATATCACTAAATTTGGATTCAATTCTTTTTCCGATATTTAGGATACTATTTTTATCAACAGTATTATTATTATGTGCAATACATAGTATGGTATAATTATATGGTATTTGTAATAAACTTATTTTATAGTTTCTCAAAAAATATCGTTCCTCTCCTTGAGTATCATTATCATTATATCTATTATTATCTAAATATTTGACATCATATATTAATGTTCCATTATTAGCATGTCCATAATGTATTCTATTTATAAATGGACCTATTAAATATATCTCTTTTAACTGTGTATAATATATTGGAATTGCTGATGAACCACATATTAAATATCCTGTTCTTTTTAATTGATAAATCGCATATGAAATCTTATTAACTGGATAATAATCATCATCATCAAAACAAACAATATATTTTGCATCTAAACTTTTAGCAATATCATTTAATTTATTTCTTTTTTGTCCAATTGTTTTTTTTTCATTATCATAAATATATAATATTCTTGACTGAACTTCAATATCTAAATTGTCTATAATATCTTGATTGGATACATCAGAGTCATCTAAAATAATAATAGATAGGAGATGTTTAGGATAAGTTTGTTTAATAAATTGATAGATAAGGATAGGTAGAAACTTTCTTCTATTATATGTAGGAGTTATAATTATAACTTTATCAGTGAAATTATAATTATTAATTATATTTTCTTCAATAGTATTAACAGAATCAAATAATTTTAAGTCCATATTTAATATAAATAGATTAATAATATATATTTATATTAAGTATGACACCAATAGAAACAATATCAAATGGTTTAAATAATTTAGGGAATACATGTTTTTTTAATTCAGTTTTACAACTTTTGTATCAATGTACTGTTTTTAATAAACTAATCCTCTATAATAATATATCCGGTAAATTAATTAACTTTTATACTAACTTTATTACTCAATATGCAACATCTAATAATTCATTCTCACCTAATCAAATCATTAATTATGTGTCACATTTCCTTGGAAGAAATAATTATCAACAAGAAGATGCTGAACAATATTTGAACTTTATGATTGATATGATGATTGAAGAAATGAATAATTGGACAAAAACTAATTTGATAGAGAATTCAACGATTATCAACAAGAGTATAACATTAAAGGAACTAATAAATAATATATTTACAATAAATATAGAAAAGAAAATACATTGTCCAAATTGTCGTTATATATCAAAAACTAATGATAGTATTAATAAGTTATATTTATCTATTAATTCAACTAATGATTTAAATCAATTAGTATCACAATATTTAAATGAAACATTAGATGATAAAAATAGATGGAAATGTGATAAATGTAATAAAAATGTGAATGCAATTATTAAACGTAATATTATTCAATTACCAAAATATCTAATAATAGTATTAAAAAGATATTCAAATAATAATAGTAAGATCAATACAGAAGTTAATATGTCTGATAATTTATTAATTAATGGTAAAGAATATTATATGAGAGGAATAATATATCATTCAGGAATTACAAATGGTGGTCATTATGTTTATTATGGTTTAAAGAGTAATAATTGGATGATATATAATGATGCTTCTATTCAAAATGTATCATCTAATATAATGAACAATATTAAAAAATTAGGTTATGTTTATTTATATGTTTTGAAATAATTATGTTTTATAATAATAAATGTCATATTTGAGGATATGTGTGGATACAGATGATATATTATATGGTAAATTATTTTATTATAATTATATTATAAACTTTGATATAACAGATCATATTAACATACCATTAATTGATGATCCAAAGAATTTATATCTAGAAATTAATAGATATCCGATAATGATAAAAGACATAAAAATAGATCAACAACAATATTTTATTTTACCAAATCATGATATCATTAAGATAAAATTAAAGAGAGGTTATTCTTTTAATAGTAATTATGAGATAGATACAAATAACAATAGTGTTTATTTTCCAGAATTCAATAGTTGTTTACCAGAATGGAAAAATGACACAAATATTTTCTATAAAATTAGTAATTATTTCAATTCAAAGACTTTTAGAAATATATTAACTCAATCTGATTTCATTAAATTATTTTTTAATAGTGTTTTTATTGGTTGTCAACTCATTAAATTATTTCATATTAATGTTCATAAATATAATATTAAAGATTATACTTTTCGTCAAGTATTTATTCGAAGATTAAAACCTAATTATGAATTAAATGTTATTTCTAATCATTCTACTATTTATTCAGTTGCTACTTCTAGAGTTCATCATATTAAATTAAATCAAAAAACTTATCCTAATATTATTATCAAAGAATCCAATTTTGATCATCGTAGAATTATTAATGATACATCTTTTAAAGCTAAACATTTAATTATTTTTCGCTTAGCACCTCAAGATTATCACCATTTTTATATGCCTATTAATGGAATATTAGTAGATTATTATTATTTAGGAGATGACTATCAATCTGTTGATTATAATTTTATATATTCAAATAGATTTAATCCTTTGAATGATAATTTTAGATTGATATTAAAATTTAGATATGAAAATTCGGATAATACATTTTATTTAGTTATAATAGGTGCGACATTAGTTGGGAGTATTATAACTAAAAAATTAAAAATAAATAGATTATATAAAACATATGAACATTTAGGATATTTTGATTTAGGTGGATCATGTATTGTTTTCTTAACAAATCATAAATTAAATGTTAGACATGAATTAGAGAAATATAATGAAACTTATATTAAGTTATATGATCAAGTTGCATCAATCTAGTCAGAATCATATAAAGTATCTGATCCATACTTAGTCTGTATCATATAAAGTATCTAATTCTGTATCTAAATCTGAATCCAATTCTAAATCTGAATCTGAACTTGAACTATAATCAGAATTAAAATTAGAATCTAAATCTAAATCTGAATTAGTATCAGATTCAGTATCAGTATCTATTTCTGTTTCAGAATTAGAATTAGAACTAGATTGAGAACTATTAGAAGAATCAGATAATTTTTTTTCTTTTAATTTTTTAGTAGAATAAGAGTCGTAATCTTTACCATAAACTTTAATTTCAATAAAGTCGATAATTTTATCAAAAACCTGATCATTTAGTTCCATACTTGGATCATTTTTAACATTATAATATTTACTAATTTTATTATTTTTGATATCATTATTAAGTTGGTTATAATCGTTATTAGTAGAGTCAGGATTTAATTTTAGATAATTTGTTAAATTGAGTGAGAAATGAAGATGTAAATCGATAGTAAATTTCATTAAATGATCAGGTAGATTAATACCATAAATGAGTATACCTTGTCCATAATATCCTGGTACACTAGTTTCAAGACGTAATTTGCTATCATCTAATAATTCATTAACTTTATTATTAAGTTCGGAGATATTAGTTAACATAATAGGGAACAGACCGAATGTTTTAGTCATATCATCGACGATAAATTGTATATTGAAACCGGGTGTGTATGTGAAAGCTAGAATAAATTTTTTATATTTATATAAAAATGAGTCATAAACATTATATTTAGCTGAGTTCATAATATTATATATATTTTAAGGATATATAATATATAATGAAATTCTTTCTATTTTATAGTAATAAATGTAATTATTGTCAACAAATATTACAAATAATACACAATGAAAATTTATCTAATTATTGTCATGCAATTTGTTTTGAAACACAAGCTGATAAAATACCACCATTTATAGAAAATGTTCCAACTATTATTACTGAAAATTTATCTCAACCATTAATCGGAACCGATGCATTTAATTGGATCCAAAATAAAAAGTTTTTTAATCAAATTACTAATAATATTAATATTGATATGAACTTTAATCCTAATATTAAACAATCTGATGAATTCTGTTATAATAAATCTGAATCTTCTTGTATCTCTGATCGTTATATCAATCTAAATGATACCGATATCGAAAAAACTATGCTCGATTTTAATAAAATTCAAATTAATGCACCTATTACACATGATATTCAAAATAGAATTATTCGTGAACGACGTATTAATGATGATAATATTAGAGAAAGATTAGCAATGAGAAAACAACAAATAATGATGCGCAATGGTTTATTACAGACATCAAAATTATTTAATTAAAATCATTTAGAGGATAATTTATAATATAAAATATAATAGTAAGATGAGTAATACTAATGAGATGATTGATAAATATAAAACTTGTTTAGATGAATTAAAGGATAAATATATGAATTTAAAATCAGAAACGGAAATTATTAATTTATTCAAGGGTGTTGTTATTATTTTTATCAAGGATATCATTTTATTATATAACAAACTAGTTGTTAAGATTCCTTCTTTAAAGTTCTCAAATAGTTCTGAAAAAATTACAAGTCTAAATACTCTATTAAATAGTTTAGAAGGTGATGGTAAATTATTTAATATTGATTGTATAGATCTTATTTTAAAATCATATATAAGTTATTTGTACACAGATTATCGTGATATAATGTTTAATTGGGATATTGAGAAGATTAAGACAATAAATGAGAAGGATGTTAAAGATGCAATTATAACGACATCATCAAAAGACAATAAGACAAAGACGGTATCAAAACATTTTAATTTAATTCCGGAGATTATTATGATGATAAATACTTTAAATGAAAAGGATATTTTGAAGTTATTATATTTGTTAAATAATCTTAATATCATAGTTGATATTTACATATATAATCAAATGCTTAATAAACATCATTGTTAGAATGATTAATTAATTTAAAGAGATTCTTAATATTAGTAGTTATATTAAGAATGACTGATAAAAATCATTTATATTTATCAATAGCAGATGATATTGTTTCAAGATTTAATGCATTAACTAATGAAACATTAGATTTTGAACAAATTTGTGAGATATTGGATAAATTCACTAAACATTTTGTTGTTTACAAGAATAAAGAACATCCAAATTATAATAAACATAAGAAACGATTTGTACATCTATTGACATATAATTTTAATTTTATTCAGAAGTATTTTTCAATTAATAATACAGAACAATTTAGAGATGGTCCTAATGAGTCATGGGCTTTATTACATTATATTATTATTTGTTACTTTAACTATCTTGATCATGTGAATTTTACAGATGATATTAATTACAAAGGAATGGTTTCTAAATTATGGGCAGAAATGAATAAATCAATTAAACAAGACGAAGAACAACTTCAATTAGCATTAAGTTGGAATGCATCAGGAGCGAATGCATCAGGAGAAGACAAACCAGAAAATAAACCATCAGTTATAAAGGGATTGTTTAATGATGTTAAAAATATGTTATTTGATGATTTTGATCCATCAACAATAAATGATAAGACAAGAGCTTTAGCTAATAAATATCAGGGTATGTTATCAAATGGTAGTTTAAAGATGAATAATTTATTAGATGATTTTATGGATATAGTTCAAAATCCAGAAATGATTAATGAAGAATTTAAAAATATTGATGAAAAAACATTACCAAATTTAGATTCTTTAATGAAAACAATGTTAAATGATTCTGGTAATAATCCATTTGGATCTATTATGAGTGATGTATTAAATGGTAGTTCTGGTTTAGCTGGGAATCCATTAGGATCATTATTATCAGGTGATTCTGGAATAGGTTCATTAATGTCAGGTTTAAAGGATATTTTAGGAGAACAAGTAGATGATGGTGCACCAAAAACAGTTAATGAATTACAATCAGAAATAGAGAGAATGTTATTAGAGATGGAAGAAGAAGATCAAGAAGAAGATCAAGAAGAAGATCAAGAAGAGGAGGATCAAGAGGAAAATAAAGAATAAATAAATAATTTATAATAAGATTATCTCATTATAAATTAAGAATGACACAATATTGGAAATTAATTATAGTTTTAATTATTACATTTATAATATTGAATATTTTAATGAAAATGATGAATGATATAAAAATCCAGAGAGAATTAAAAGCAATTCCAAAATGTAGAAAATCGACGATAGATAATCCAATGGGTAATGTTTTATTAGGTGATAAAAATTTAGATGAAAAATTATGTCCAAATCAAAATATTAATGATAATTTAACATATAATATATATTATAATGAAGAGGATTTATTTAAAACGAAAAATAATACTCGACCATTTATAACGATGCCATCACAAACATATCCAAATGATATGGAACAATTTAAGAAATTTCTATATAATTTTGATAATCCAACATGTAAATTAAATAGTAAGAACTGTATGTTTAATGAAGATATTAGGTATCATAAATCTGAGAGAAACTAATACAGAAATTATATGTATCATTTTTTAAATAGAAAGCACGAATTTCAGAAATTTGATCAACAGGTTTATGGGCTGCATTAATTGTCATTAAATCAAGACTTTCAAATCTAATATATCTATTTTCATATAGATTACTAGTTGTCAATTCTCTTTTAGAAAAATTAGATACATTCACTTTGATATTAATATTATTGAAATAGCTTTGGAGTTTCTGTAGTGTATCAAAATAACTATTATAAATATCTAAATTAAATATATCAATTCCTGCAATAAATAAATCTAATAACATATGAAAAACATCATAAAGATTAGAATCTTCGTCATCAATACTAAATCCTAACTTTTTATTGTCAGTATTATTATAAAATTGATTAATAAAATCATCAAAATCGATTTTCATTATAATATATAATGTTTATAATTCAAATTATATTTATATTATAATTATAATATAATTATAATATGTCTAATATGTATAGTAATATGTATAGAGAATCTTCAATACCTCAAACTTCATCCTCATTTAATACTTTAGATAGAGAATTATCAATGAGAAATGAACAACCATTTAGATCTACTACTTCTCGACCATTATCTAGACAAGTTTCAGCACGACCATTATCTGGTCGTGAACTAAGTAGTATATCGGAGACAAATAATAGAGTGATTGGATCAGAGAAGATTAAATATATAACAACGGATAGAAATAATTTCAATGATTTTTATTCATTTGCGAATAGATCAGGACAGAATTATAACACGAATCAAGAGAGTGAGTTATTATTTGGTGATTCTGCTCGTCGAAAGAGTGTAAAATCCACAAGGAATGTATCAGAAGTAAATTTACGTAATGTAGATAATAGGAGTAAAAGTATGAGTGTACCAATGAACAAGACAGATAGATTTATAACAAATTTAGTAAAAACAGAAAATGATTTAAAAATAAATCAAGAACGAGGATATCCATCAATGTCAATTAATTCAAATGAGATTGATTATAGATATACTGCTGCAAAGATCCCAAAAGAATCAGAAGAATATTGGGATAATACAAAGAGACGTAATTTAGATACATCAATTTACACAAATAATCCAATGAAGATCCAAGGACGTGGATTTGGTAATATAGATAGATATGATTTATTTTTAAATGGAGTTGGGTTAGCGACACGTCAAGATAATCCGGATAATAAACCTCAGAATATTGAAGATGATAGAATATTTTTAACGAATCATAATTTCCATTATGATAAGTATCATGTACCAGATAGTTTACCTTGTGGAGCTGATACTAGATATCTAAATAAGAATATGATATAATAAAAATAAAATATCTTTTTTAATATATATAGTAATAATGGCTGGATATAATTCAAGATTTTTATATGATCAGTGTACAATTGATCAAAATTTAATTAGCACAACTGAACCATGCAGATATTCATTATTAGTAGATAAGTATGAGAATAACAGTATGACTATTAAAAATGGACCATGCAGAGGTGATCTTAAAAAAAAATTTAATTGTGATCCTTGTAATATTAATCAAACTGCTAATATTGAAGCAAGATGGAGTTCAATTGGTCAGAGAACAGATATTGAGAGTGATTTATTAGCAATAAATAGACCTAATAGTAGATGTGTTGGTTTAAAATATCATCCATGTGGTCGTAATTGTAAAGGTAAGAATTGTGTAAAGAAGTGTGGGACACCAGTATTAGTAAACACAAGAATTTGTGATAGAATGATAGTTCCAACAAATAATAAAATGCCAAAAACAACAGGATTTTAATTAATTGTAATTAAATATTATAATAATTATCTAATATATAATTATTATAATGTCAGGACAATATACAAGAAAGATTTATGATGATTGTTATACTTTAGAATTTATTAATCAACAAGTTAATCCATGCAAATATAGCACATATGAGCCATATGCAAATAATGAAGTTAAATGTCATGCTTTAAATGGTCCTAGAGCTAATAGAGTTAGAAGCACTGGTGAATTAGGTGCTCCACATATTGGTTATAGAACAGATATTGAATCACAATTACATAATTTAGATGTTCCTGATTCTAGATGTATAACACTTCAAACAATGAGAGAGAAGAATGAACGTTTAGCTAAATTAGTAAAAACAAATAAGGTTAAATATTCAGAATGTAGTAAAAAGAATGACACAATTTATTCAAGATTAGATATGCCAGTAAGTGATTTAAGAAGTGTATATATTAATAGATATGATTTTCCAATAATAGATCCAAGAGAGTTTACATATTATGGAATTCCAAAAACTGAACAGATGGGTAATGAACGCTTCGGAATTAATACACAATTAAGAGCAAAAGATAGTATTTCAAAGAAATAAATTCATTATTTATTTCTATATTATAATTATAATTATAATATGGAATTAGCATTAATTGCCGGTTTAGGTTTAATCGGAAAATATATATCAGATAATAAGGAAAATAATAATAAATCTATAGAATCTACTGAATTATTTCCAAATACTATCGATGATAAAGTTCATCATCTTTATGATACTAGAATGATTCCAGAATTAGATAGTAAGTTTTATGATATGGCTAAAGATCATAGAGAAAAAAGCAAAATTCCTGAGCGAACTAATATTATCCCACCATATTTCAATCAAGTTTATCAAGATAAATTAACTAATAATCTTACTATGGGACCTGTCCCTAATTCTGAATTATTATCTAATAGTATTTCTAAACAAGAAAGTTTTACATCACAATTTGATCTTCCAACACTTGATAATAAAGGTGAACCAGCAAGTGTAGGTGATAGTTGGAACAGTACGCATAGGAGTAATATATTAAATTTAGAGAGATCATTAGCGACATCAAGTGGTTTTTCTCCATTTGAGAATGAGACAAATGATATGACTTATGGAATTGTTCCAAAAGAACATTTTGTTCATAATAATATGCATCCATCAACAGCACAAAGAGATATGGGTATTAAAGAATCAAATAATTTTGAATATCAAATGGAAATATTTACTGGATCTTCTAAAAATTGGAACCCTAAAAGAGAAACTATTCCTTTCTTCGATCCTGAAGAATTTAAACAATTACCTTTTGGAGCTGAATTAGTCACCGATGCTGAAAGAGATCGTATTATTGTTCCAAGAGTTAGACAAAATGAACGTCCATTTGAACCTATTAATGTCGCCCCTGGTCTTAATCTTGGATATGATGAAATGCCTAAAGAAGGTCGCCATGATACTTATCGTGTTTTATTTAAAGATACAAATGAATTAAGACCTGCAAATAAACCAAAATTAACATATGAAGGTAGATCAATAGGTGCACCAAGAAAGGGAGAGAAACGTGGAGTGACAGCACCAGTAATTCAGAGAAAAGCAGATCAATGGAGATATCAAGATTTTGATGATTTAGTTCCAAATAAGGCACAAGTAACTGGACCATCAGATCAAGGAAATTATATAATCCCCGAAAATGGTCGAATGGCAAATAATTTTGAATTAAAAGGTCATGCAAAAGCTCCAACTCGAGTTGGAGCTGCTAATAGAGAAGGAAAAGTTAAAATCACAAAGAGAGTGACACATGTTGAAGATAGATTAGGTCCTAAAGGAACTGAAAAATTTAATAATAACTTGAAATCTTTTAATATTCTTAATAATCAGAGACATAATACACATTATAATGATATGATGCCTGGAACTAATCTAAATCAAGGTATCGTCTCATATGATCCAAATGATATCGCTAAACCAACAATTAAACAAATAACTGGAACACAAAGATATCAACAAATGATGGGTCAACAGATTGGTCAATATAGTAATTTAAATGATGATGCAAAAACAACAATAAAACAATTAACTGCAACACAACGATATCAACAGATGATGGGAACTCAACCAGGAGTTCATGCATCACCTCAGGATATAGCGAAAACAACAAATAAACAGACATTAAGTGAGATGAAGTTTAATACAGTTGTATCAAGAGCGATGAATAGTTATGCAAATCTAACAGATGAAGCGAAAAATACAGTAAAACAAATAATAGCAACTCAACAATTAAATACAATATTAGGTGCTGTACAAAAAGGTTCTTATTCTAATATATCAGATGATGTGAAAACAACTTTAAAACAATTATTAGCTACTGTAGAATATAATAATAATGTTAAATCTGCTCAACAAGGATCTTATGCGAATCCAATGGATATTGCTAAAACAACAATTAAACAAATAATCGCAACAACTGAACTCAATAATAATATTAAAGGAAATAATCAAGGTACTGTACAATTCACACAAGATGCACGACCAACTCATAAACAAGATTTATTAAATGAAAATTATGTATCTCATATATCAAATTCAAGTCAAGGAACTCAACAAGTTTCATTTGATATGCCAATGACAATGAAAGATTTAACTAAAGTGATAGATTATAGATCAGCAGCACAAGCAGGACCAAATCATAATCAACCATCACAACATGCAGAGAGGAATATGAGACAGAATACAGCAAGAGAAATAATATCAAAAGGAGTATATCCAACATTAAGTGGTCCTAAATTAATACCAACAAAAGATAATTATAATAGTATGACTGTAAAAACTAGACCAAACTTTGAAAGAATTAATGCACCTACATTCACTGGTAAAGTTAATTTATCAGATAGAGATATATTTAATGTTCAAGAAGTTAAAAATAAAGCATATTATGATGAACGATTATATAAAGAGCTATTAAATCAATTTGATAATAATCCATTAGTTAATAATGTTCAAACTACTATGCGATTGAATTAAAAAAATTCTGAATTTCTTCTGATTGTAATATCTTATTCATATCTTTTTTAATTATCTTAAATTTATTTTGATTTAAAATATTTACGATGTAATAATAAGCATCTTTAACATATTGAGCATTTTTTGCACCAGTAATAATGATATTACCAGTTTGAAAAACAAATATTGAAACATATTTAGATTGATTACTATTATCTCTAATTTTATATTTGATGTTAACACATGCATGAATACTAGACAATCTACATAAAATGTTTTTCTCAGTTAATAATCCAAATAATAATTCTTTATTAATCAAATAATTTACACCAAAATTACTATTTATTAAATCTATCTTAAAATTACTAACTCTCAAATTATTTACATTCTCTACAAATGTTATTATCTTGTCAGTTCCATCTATTCTTAATAATAATTTCTCACTTAACTTCATTATTAATTTATTTATTGCTATATTTGCATCTGATAACAACTTACATCCTGTTAATTGTATTGATCCATTCTTGAATAATTTTATATTTAAGAATTTATCATCAACTATTTTTACTATAATTGTCATCTGATTAAAGAAGTTTTTCTTTGAATTTTTATTAGTTGATTTAAAATTTGGTTTATATTCATCTAAACACTTCACACCTTTACCTGATTTTAAGGCAATGATTGTATTTGTGTCTAATATCATATATCTATATATATTCTCAATATTAAATAATGTTCCTAGATAACATGTTAAACTCATTGTTGATATACTTACATTATCTGGTATTAGATCCATATTATATGAATTAACATCAATATAATTAATTACTGGTTGTTCTTCTATATCTAATATTTCGTATTCGTCATCCATGTTTTATTATCTATTATATTATCAAATAATCACTTTAAGTTATCTTTTTTGCAACTTTTTATTAATTAATAAAAAAGAATTGTTGACAACAAGTATCAATAACTTTTTTTATTAATTAATAAAAAAGTTGCATAAATAAATCATTAGAATATAAGCTATTAATAGTCATTTATAATATAATATATTAATGCATACTCTAACAAAACATGGATATTTGAATTTAATATTAGGCCCGATGTTTTCGGGTAAATCAACAAGATTAATACAATATATACGTAGATATAAAACATTAGACAAGAAAATGATTGTAATTAAACCAAATATAGATACAAGATACACATTAGAGAATGAATTATGTACACATGATCAAGAAAAATATAAATGTATATCATTAAGTGGTGATAGTTTAAAATTAATATTAGAAGATCCAAATTATGAAACATCAGATATAATAATAATAGAAGAGGGACAATTTTTTAAAGATTTACATGATGTAGTCAAGGGTATGTTAGATAATGATAATAAGAGAGTATATATAGCTGCATTAAATGGTGATTTTAATCGTAATTTATTTGGTGATGTTAATAAATTAATTTCATTTTGTGATAATATTGAATTTATGCAAGCATTATGTTTAGATTGCAAGGATGGAACACCTGGATGTTTTTCTAAACGATTATCAAATAATCAATCACAAATATTAGTTGCAGCAGAATCAGAATACAAAGCAGTTTGTCGTAAACATTATTTTGAATAAAATTTAATTTAAACAATTAATTTTAATTAATAATTATTAATTAAAATTAGAATGAGGGTATTATCTTTTGATGTTGGAATTAAAAATTTAGCATATTGTGTAATTGAATGGAATGATTCTAATGATGATTTAAAAATTCACAAATGGAATATTATAAATGTAGTTGAGAGTAAAGCAAATACTGATAATGTTTGTAATAATTGTATTTCTCCTGATTGTAAAGGAAAAATTAAATCATATATTCAGTTAAATGATGTTAAATATCATTTCTGTTCTAAACATTTAAAAGACAAAGATTCATTATTAGAACCAATATTATCATCATATAACGAAGATAAATGGTCTGATATTGATGATTCTATATGTTGTAAATGTAAAACAAAATCTAAATTAAAATCAAATCCTGAATTGAATTTAGTATTTTGTTCAAAACATTTTAAGGCATTTAATGATAAAAATAATAATGCTAAAGATAAATTGATTCCTGTTAAAAATAAAAAAGTAAAAGATATTTCATCAGATGATCTCAAATTTCATTTAATCAAATGTTTAGATCAAAGGAAAGAGATATTATTAACAAATATAGATATGGTATTAATAGAGAATCAACCAACATTTAAGAATCCAACTATGAAAGCAATATCAGATACATTATATACTTGGTTTTTAATCAGAGGGAAATTTGATAAAGAGATAAATAATTCATCTATTGATAAAATTAAATTTATATCACCATCGAATAAGTTAAAAGAATTTAATAAACAAACGATAACAGAGGCATCAGATGCGAAAAAGTATTCTGAAACAAAAAAGTTATCAATTGCTAATACAAATTCTATATTGTTATCATATAAATTTAATGAATGGTCAGACTTTTTTTCATCACAACAAAAAAAAGATGACTTAGCAGATAGTTTTTTACAAGGCTGGTATATCTTAAATAGTCATTATAATAATAAGTTATATAATCAATGGCAAGAATTATATAATAAAGTTGTTGTGATAACTCAAGATGCTGTTGAAGAAAAAATTAAAAAAAGATCAAAGAAAATTAAAGAGAATCAAGAGAATGTAGAAAATCAAGAGATAATAAAAGTGAAAACTAGATCTAGAAAAAAGAAAGAAGAGAATATATTAGATTTAAGGACAATAGTGGATGTTTAGGCGACATTAACGATAGCATTTAAGTTAGTAGAATGTTTAGGAAGAGGTTTATTTCTTTTAACAATTAAATTATTTGAGTTACGATGTAATTTAATTCTATTATTACCACTAATATCTCTATTGTCTTCTTCAATGATTCCAACAATTGATATCATAGGAGGACAAAAGTATCTAAATTCTTTATTGACAATAAAAAAACTTTCTCTATATTGATCAATGTTTAGAGGTCCACCAAATAAATCTAATATTTGTCTTGGTGGTGCTACATGTATTGGTATTTTATTATCTGGATCTATTTTATTTTTCATCTGATAGATATTAGATTGTCTTTCCCAAATTTTATAATCATTTAAATCAATATTATATGCCATCATACAATTAAAAGAACAAAAACAACCAGAAAGATAAAATGTATCTTTGATAATATATTCTGGAATACCTAATGGAATATGATCGAATTTATGACAACACCACCAACATGCAATATCAGTATGTTCTGTCCATGTATTAGAAGATTTATCTAATAAATTAACTTTTGATTCATATATTTTTTTATTAAAATCATTTGCACCACTAATGATACCATTTTTTAATTGTTCTATTTCTCTCTCTAATTTAGAAATAATTTCTTCATACATAATATTTTTTGAATTATTTACAATCTCATTTTTTGGTTTTGGATTATTATGTATTGCATCATCTGAAAAATCAACATATTTTATTTGAGGTTTTTGTTTTATTTCATTTTTCTCATCTTGAGGTTTGTCTGATTTATTAATTATTTTAACAATATCATTCATTTTAAGTGGTAGATGTGCAATCAAATTATTTACAATCTCAACATTAACTTCAGGAGTTAAATTAATAATTTTTGTATTTGCTTTACGACCTCTTTTCTTTTTTAATATGATTCCCTCAGGTGGTATATCTGTTTCGACATTATTATTTTTAACTTCTTTTATCTCTTTAATTTCATTAATTAGATTTTGATTTTGATTTTTAGGTTTTCTCCCTCTTTTTTTCTTTTCAATAACTTGTGGTAAACCTTGATCTACTATTATATTATTGGAATAAAAACAATCTTCATTACCAATATTCATTTAATTTAATAATATTAATTATTATTAAATTCTTTAAATTAATTATATTTTACGACTTCTAGTTTTTACATTATCACTTACTGTCCGTTTTACTGTTGAACTATCTGTCTCTGTATCTATTGTGTTTCCTATTGTTATACTATCTGCTTGAGAATCAAATGGCATCGATTTTCTTAAATCATTTAATAAATTTGTCACTGAACTTGGTTTACTCTGGGTTTGAGTTGGATTTATTATAGGAGGTCTTTGAAAATTCTGTTGTTGAGGAGGTTTCTGAAAGTTTTGTGGTGTAGGTCTTTGATTATTCTGTGTTTGTGATTGTGTATATGTTTGACTTTGAGTTTGTGACTGATTCTGTGATTGTTGTTTTTGTTTCTTTTTTTGTTCTTGCATTTTTTTAAGATTATTATATGTTTCTTTAGTTTTATCATATTCATTTTTACCACTAATATTTTTATTAAATAAATTCTTCTGAATTTTGGTAAACAATTCAGGATTATTCTTCATGACATCGTTTAAAACAGGTGCTTGTGTTAAAAAATGATATGATACACCACTCATTACAATCATTCCTAATAATTTTAATTCAGGTCCTAAATTATCACCATTCTTATAATACTTATCTAATAATTCTGCAACAACATCATTATAACTTTCAGAAGCCATTTTAACTTGATTAGACCAACCTTTTAATCTAAAACCAAAAGGATCATATTTCTCATTTAACATTTCTAATGCAGATATACCATTAAACATAAAACTCTTTGTTAATTCAACAGTGTTTTTCTTATTTTGAATCTGATTTAAATATTTTAATTCTGCTTCCATCTCCTCTAAATCAGAATTCATGTTATATGATGATGTTAATTCTATTCCTGCATTTTTAATACTTATCAATTTTGTTAAAACTTCCATCTTCTTTAATCTTAACTGTTTCTCTAATACCTTCTTTGGTATAGGAGGAGGTGATGGTTTCTCTGAATTATGTCTAGATCTAGATCGTTCATCTGATCTATGTTTAGGTTTTTCCTGGTGCATTCGCTCTTCTGATCTATGTTTAGGTTTTTCTTCTGATGTATATATTTTAGGTTTCTCGTGTATTTGTTCTTCAGATGTAAATCTCAGAGGTTTTTCATCTGATTTATTTAAGAAATTAAAATTAATTGGTTGAACATTAGGTGGTCTATTATTTGTTGGAATAGGTGGGGATGATGAATTTTTTTCAGATTTAGATTTTGATTTAGATCGAGAACGAGATCTAGATTTAAATTTATGATCATAATTATCATTTTTATCATTATTTTGATCAACCATGTATGAGTCTTCATGATCAGAGTGATTATTATGAACAATTTTAGCATTAGTTTGAATAGGTAGAAGTTTACTGGGATCAGCTAAATGTTCAAATAATAAATCGGTACTAGTCATAACTGTATCATTTTTATTCATAATTATTCTATTATAAACTTTATAAGAAAAGTATTTATAATCTTAAACTTATTAAATTAAATTAAATTAAATTAATTTTAAATAAAATTCTTTAGGCATTATAATATAATGTATTGTTTAATTCAAGAAGCATGGCCAGAACATAATTTTAATCCAACAAATAATGTCCCCTCTCTAGATATTGGTAATGAGTTTAAACCAACTATTCAACCAAAACATGTTGAACATTTTGAAAATAAAATAACAGTTCTAACATGTAATGATTTTTTAACTCATATTGAAACATGTGAATCATGTAGAATGAGATTACTAAATCGAACTAATAAAATAACAGAATTATTTGAATTAAATCCTCAATTAAAGGAAACATTAATGATATTCTTAATTGGTATTGTTATATTAATGATTTTAAATTTATTATACAAAGATTAATCAAAAGTCCATTGAATATAATAAACATTTGGCTGATAAAATGACACATCAGTTATCTCTTTTTTCTTACTCATCCTTTCCATCTTGTAATTTAGATAATCAATACATTCATTAAATGGATAAGATATTTCATTTAATATAAAACTTGGAACATTAAATATACAAAATTTCTGACCTCGTTCAGCATTAAAATTAATTGCATTAACTATTGATTCATAAATTTTTTTATATATCTTTCTCTGTCTTATTTTTATTTCATCTCTTTTTAACTTTATTTGTGATAGTTTTAACATCTTTATTAAATTAAGATAACAAAATCTTAATTTAAAAATTAATTTAATTAATAGTAATAAATGAAAGATTTAATTAAAATAACTGAAATTAATAGTCTCGTTATATCTGGTGGTGCTGTAAAAGGATTATTATCTATCGGAGCTATTAAATTTCTATTCGAATATGAGATTATTAAAAAAATTAAATACTTTTATGGAACTTCTTCTGGAGGACTAATTGCTACAATATTAGTATTAGGATGGTCATTAGATGATATATTAAAATTTATGACAAAGTTTCCAATTGATTGTGTAATGAAATATGATGTGAATGTATTGGCGGAAAATTATGGTTTAGTATCAAGAGAAAATAATGAAATATTATATAAGAAGATAATTCAATATAAGAATCATAATGTAGATATAACATTTAAGGAACTATATGAGAAGACATCAGTTGAATTAAATTTGATAACATTTAGTTTAAAGCAAAATAGTGGTTATCAATTAAATCATATCAATACACCAAATCTAAAAGTATGGGAGGGATTATATATGACATCAGCATTACCAATATTATTTCCACCATATGAATATAATGATGATATTTTTATAGATGGAGGTATCGTTGAAAACTTCCCAATTAATAGAGTTAAACCAGAAAATAGAGATAAAATGATCGGAATATATATCGATACTTGTTATAATGGATGGAATATCATTAAAAATAATATCATGAATAAAAATCTATTAAATTCTATTGAATATTCAATAGAGTTAATTAAAATATTCTTTTATACATCAAATCATAATCATAGTTTAGATTTATGTATTAAATTAAATACAGATGAAATTAATTCCGTTAATTTTAAATTAGATCAAAAAGATAGAGAGAAATTAATATCTTTAGGTTATAGTCAAACATCTAAACAGTTTCAACAAATTATAAAATCATTATTTAATAAACAAATTAATGATTATAAATTAAATTCTAATTTTAAGTCTCGATTTAATGAAATCTAATTTTTGTCTTGCTTTTCACGTTCTGCTAACATTTCAGCTAATCTTTCATCTATTGACTTCTCTTTTTGTTTCTCTTTTTCTTTCTGTTTCTCTTTTTCTTTTTGTTTCTTTAATTCATTTGCATTCTTGAATAGAATATCTTGACTTTCACGTGCTGCTAACATTTCAGCATATCGCTCTTCTGGTGTCTTTGTTGATTCCTTTAATTTATTATTAACCATAATTGGAGCAAATGCATCTGAAATATCAGAAATAGTTTTAGAGAGATCTCCAGATACTAAACCAATATTAGCATTGAAATTAACAGTATTATTAAATTCTTCAACTAATCCAAACTTACCATATTCTCTTAAACACATATCTAATGTTTCATCATCTTGATCATTAAATAATGAACTATTCTTTTTACTGTCAAATGCTTCATTAAAGATCTTATTGAAGTCTTTATTATTAATTTGTTCATCTGTAAATTCTTTTTCAATATTAATTTCTCCTCTTTCTGTTTCTTTGGTATCAATACGATTATTTAATTCATCTTCTGTAATTGGAGTATCTATAATTAAGTTTTCATTTAATTTCTTTTTGAATTCATCAATCTGTTCTTGAGTTGCAGTTTTATATCCAGTATCTCCTGATGAATAAAAACGTTTTAAACCTTGATGATCATTAACAAAATCAAATTTTACAACATCTTTACCATTCATAATATTAATAATAGTTTCAGGTTCATTTTTGATAATATATTGCAACATTTCATAAATGTCATTAATGTAAGAAACAAAAGAACCATTTTTAATATCGGCAACATTAACTGGTGTATTATTAACGGAAACAATAGCATTTTCATTATTAATATGTTTATCAGGATGATATTTAAGAGATAGATTATAATATTTGGTTGTTAATTTCTTTTTAATAATATTCAAATCAGTTGTTTTATTATCAGTCAATCCGAACAATTGAACAAAATCAATATCAACAAAACTATTATATTCATATTTTTTGTTGATTGTTATTAATTGTTGGCATATGTAGCTTTCATTTAATAAATCCATTTTTTATAATACAAATTATACAATAAAATTTTAAATTATTATATTTTGTTATATTAATAATGGATAATAAATATTTCGCATGTTTATATTTAGCAATGATTGGAGATAAAATTGGATTTAATAATGGTGAACGAGAAACAAATTGGCATCTAAATAAACTTCCTAATGATAATAAATTAAAAAATAGTATTAATGGACTCACTAAACGAATTATATATGAATTTATCGGAAATGGTGGAGTTTCTGGTATCGATACTACTAAATTAATAGCTTCTGATGATACTTTAATGCATCTTATAACGATTGATGCATTTAATTTTCCTTTTAAAACAAATGATGAATTATATGATAAAATTACAGAATTATATTTAATTGGATTTAAAGATATAAATTATGTCAGAGATAAATTATTAGCAGGAAGACAAACAATCGAAGCAATACAGAAAATTAAATCAGGTGCAAGTTGGAGAAATTTTACATATAATAGTAAAGCTGGTGGTTCAGGGGGACCAATGAGAACAATGGGTCTTGGATTGATCTATTATAAGAAAAATAATTTACTACAATTAATTGAAACTACTATTATGATTACATCAATTACACATCCAAATTGTACAGCTTTTATTGGTTCATTAGCATCAGCATTATTTACATCATATGCATTACATGGAATACATGTAGAGAAATGGATATTTGAGTTCAAGACGTTATTAGAGTCGGATACAATAGACAATGTAATAGAGAAAATAAAACCAGATTATATAGAAAATTTCATAGAGGACAAGAAAAGTTATTTATTCAAGATAAATACATATATTGAGGAGAATTTCAATGAATTTAATTATGATTATGCTTATAATAATACAAAAATAATATATCATGAAAAAAGGATGGAAGAATATTTTGAAAAATATACACAAGATAAAAAATCATTCTATCCTGGTGCAGGTGCTGATGATTGTATTATAATTGCATATGATTCATTATTAATAGCTAAAAATAACTATGAACATTTAATATACACATCAATGTTAATGTTAGGTGATTCTGATACTATTGGTTCAATTGCATCGGCATGGTATGGTGCATATTATGGTTTTGAGAATGTTGCTAAAAATTTGATTAATGAATTAGATGAATATTATGATACATTTAAAACTTTAAGTTTTGATATATACAACAAATATCACAATAAATAAAATATATAGTTTTAATGGAATAAAAAAATTATATATTTAAAATTATTTTCTAGATTTATAAATATAAAAGATTAAATGTCTAGTCAAAAAAATTTAGTAAGTGATTATTTTGCAAAATATCCAATTATACAACAAATATTACCTACTCTTACTCATACTGATAAAAATGGTGCTGTAATTGAT
>JACCDO012419272.1_pt1 | contig 23180 bp, 22 predicted proteins | sample 7446101 | NCBI WGS metagenome assembly JACCDO01 (sample SAMN15323440, study PRJNA562643) | freshwater metagenome | isolation source: river surface water | place: USA:Blue River Watershed | collected 2017-08-16
CTAAATCCCAGACAAGCAACAGCAAGGACTCACGGCATGAAAAATAGCTATGTCAAAATTGACGCTGCAAAAGTAGGTAGAAATATTTTGTAAACCAAGGGTTTGTCTGAAGTTTTTAGAATAAACTGTATAAATGAGGGGCTTTAAACGAAATATATTTGGTAGAAGGGGGAAGGAAATACGAAATACGAAGTACGGAACCAAAAAAATATCGAATGCTGAACGCTGAGTGCAGAATGCTGAAGTGAGGAAAGCGGGCGACTAGGCATGAAGGAAGCTACTAAGCTCAGCAGCATGTGTCTAATTTCTTGGCTCTCGGCTCTTGTTTCTTGATTAATGTAGAATGTGGAACGCTGAATGCAGCATGTCGAAAAAAGTACAAAGTACAAAGAACCAAGTACGAGGTAAGAGGTACGAGATACGAAATACGTCATCAAGTTAATGTCGAACACCGAACACTGAGTGCAGAATTTGGAAGTTGAAAACTAGTTTCTAGTGTCAGCAGGCTGTTTAGTCTTGGCTCTTGTATCTCGGCTCTTGCTTCTTAACAATCTTGGTACTTCGTACCTCGTACTATAAAAATGACCGATCTTCCGTCGCTTCTTCGGTCATCTTCTCGGCAAGATCCTTGCCTAAGTAGCGGTCAATCAAGCCATGTGCTGCATAGAGCACAGGAGTCAGTGCCAGGGCCACGGTAAACTTGTACACGTAGTTGATCAAACCCACAGCAGCGATCTGGGGTAGGGACCAGTTGCCAAAGACATAGAAAGCGATACCCAGCACCACAAAGGAGTCGATAAACTGAGACACGAGCGTAGATCCAGTAGCACGAAGCCAGATCATTTTTGGGCCAGTGACTGCCCGCAACTTTTGAAAGACAAATACGTCAATCAATTGCCCGAGTAAAAAGGCGGTAAGTGAACCCAAAATAATCCCCAATCCCTGTCTAAAAATGGTATTGAAGGCATAGTTGATGTCAAAAGCGCTTCCGTCAGGCATGCTGGAATTCACATCCAACCAGAAGTCGGCCGGTGCCAAGGCGGTCACCAAACTGATGATCACAAAGACATAGGCAATCAATCCTGCGGTCAAGAAACTGATTTTTCGCACCCCTTTTTTTCCAAAATACTCGTTGATCAGGTCAGTAGTGATGAAGACTATTGGCCAGATTACGGCGCCAGCCGTGAGGTTGAAATCCAGCACAAATTCTCCAAAGAAAGTCCATTGTACGGGGTCGAACCCAAGGGTGCGCTCTCCAGAAAAGATCTTCACTCCAATGATTTCAGCTAGGATGGCATTGGTTAGGAAGATGGCTCCTAGAATTACAAAGAGGTTGGTCTTGCGACTTGGTGCAGATTCATGCATGGGCTGTAGGGATGGGGTAGGTGATGCCTTCTTCACTTAAGTAGGAATTTGGGAAAATGGTTTGCGCTTCCGCCAACAAATCATTTAAATCCGGGTATCGGGTAGAGAAATGCCCTAAAAGCAATTTTTTGGCTCCACTGAGTTGTGCGATTTGTGCAGCTTGCTTTGCGGTGCAATGGTAGGTTTCTGCTGCGCGTTGCTGATCCGCTTCCATAAAGGTGGCCTCGTGGTACAGCAAATCGACTCCAGCAAGGTAGGCACTTAATTCAGGACTGAAGGCAGTATCCGAACAAAAGGCATAGCTCCGCAAGGGTGGATGGGGATGGCAGTAGTCGATCACCTTGAAGGAGTTACCGTCACTTTCTAGGTAATCTTTTCCTTCTCGAAGAGACTGGATTGCAGCCAAAGGGAGAGAACTTTTTTGAAGTTTTTCCTTGATCAGGGAGCGTGGTCCTTCTTTTTCCTCAATCAAAAAGCCCGTCGTAGGGATACGGTGGTGAAGGGGAAAACTGGAAACTCGAAAAAAAGGATACTCGAGCAGCAAGACCTTGCCAGAAGTGCTGGTTTCGGTGAACTGCAATGAATAACTCAAACGGGTATTGCTCCAACGAAAATGGGTGGTGAGTATTTCGTCTAGGCCTTTTGGACCAAAGAGTTGGAGAGGCTCGGTGCGCTTGGAGAGGTGGTAACTGGATAGGAGGCCGATCAAACCCAGGTAATGGTCTCCATGCAGGTGAGAAATAAAAATGCTGGAGATTTTGGAGGGCTCGGCCTTGTACTTACGCAATTGGAGTTGCGTGCCTTCCCCACAGTCTAGTAATAAAAACTCCTGCCCAAATCGAACGACTTGGGCAGTGTGATTTCTTCCATGCATGGGAATGGAAGAAGTATTTCCTAGGATGGTGATTTCAAATTCCGGACTCAAGCGCCCTCCTCGTCTTCTCCTCCGTCAATCTCATGCATAAATACCATTTCTCCAGCTTCTTCCAAGTTGGCAACAAGGCGTAACTTCTTGTCCAGCATGGAGATCTTGAGCAACTTCATCACGTGGTCGCGAACACCCGAGATCACAAAGATGCCTCCATTACGGCCAAATTCCCGGTCACCCACCAATAAGGCACTCAAACCGCTAGAATCCACGTAATTCACTTGACTCATGTCGAGCACAAGGTTGCTGTAGCCCTCTGCATGAATGGTCAGGAGTTCAGACTTTAATTTGGGAGCCAATAGGGAGTCGATCTTTTCCTCCAAAGGGGAAAAAACCACGTACTGCTCTTTTTTATCGATGGTATATTTCATAGGTGTGCTTAGTTGGCTAGGTAATCTAAAATACTTTTTTCAATTCGTGAAGCAATGTCGGTCGTTTCTGCACGAACAAAGGACGTTCCGGTAATCTTTTCAAACAACTCAATGTAGCGATCGGAAATGCTTTCTACAAGTTCATCGCTCATTTCTGGCACCACCTGTCCCTCTTTTCCTTGAAATCCATTGGCGATTAGCCATTGACGGACAAATTCTTTAGATAATTGTTTTTGAGGCAATCCTTGCTTTTGGTTTTCTTCGTAGCCATCCGCATAGAAGTAGCGGGAAGAATCTGGAGTATGGATTTCATCGATCAGGTAAATTTTTCCATCTGCCTTACCAAATTCATACTTGGTGTCTACAAGGATCAAACCCATTTCCTTGGCCATCTCTTGCCCGCGTTGGAATAGTACTCGGGTGTATTTTTCTAAAACCAGGTAATCTTCTTCGGAAACGATCCCCTTTGCTAAAATTGCTTCTCTGGAAATGTCTTCATCGTGCCCTTCAGACGCCTTGGTCGTGGGAGTAATGATTGGAGTAGGAAAGGGATCGTTTTCTTTCAATCCTTCCGGCATGGGTACGCCACAGAGCATTCGCTTGCCCAAGGCATATTCCCGAGCAGCATGTCCAGCGAGATAGCCCCGAATCACCATTTCTACCTTGAAGGGTTCGCAGCGCTTTCCAATGGTCACGCTTGGATCTGGGGTGGCAGTCACCCAATTGGGTACCAAATCTGAAGTGGCTTTTAGGAATCTTGCAGCGATTTGATTCAGTACTTGACCCTTGTAGGGTATGGCTCGTGGAAGCACCACGTCGAAGGCAGAGATTCGGTCAGATGCGACGACTACAAGTTCTTTTTCAAACATGTATACATCCCGTACTTTACCTTTGTAAAAGCCTTTCTGTCCTGGAAAGGAAAAATGAGTTTCTTTGATCGCTTTGCTCATGAAGAATTCGTTTGGGCAAAAATAGAAAAATCGATTTTGCTAGCGGCGTACTCGCAGGTTATTTATTTATTTTATTTCCAAGTTCGTAGGTTTCGGTTCGTTCCAAGACTCCATTCCCATCATAGAACTCACGAATTCCATTTAATTTACCTTTAGTAAAACGTCTGATTTCCTGAATTTTACCTGTTTCGTAATAAAGTATTGCTTCTCCTTCTTGTACCTCATTTAGGAAGGGGGTACTGGAGGAGATTTGCCCCGAGGGATAGTATTTTTCCTCCTTGATTTTTGCTCCTTTTTTGGAATAAAACTCCTGCTGCTGTAGGGTTCCTGATTCGTAATAACTGCTACTTGGGCTGGTAGGAATTCCTTTGGCGAAGGTTGTTTTTTGTTTGAGTGCGCCCCCCGGATAGTAGCTGAGTAGTTCTCCTTCAGGAGCCCCTTTTTTGTAGGTACCTATTCGTTCAGGCTGCCCATTGGGATGCTGGAGTAGGTAGGGACCATCTAGTTCCCCGTCACTGAAAAATAATCTCGAACGCAAGCTGCCATCTGGAAAGAAACTTTCTTCTTTTCCATGCAGCACTCCTCGCTCGTAATTGCCTTGATACTGTAGTATGCTAGCTTCGTTGTATTCCTGACGTAAGCCGTGAAACTGACCTCCCAAATAACTGATTTTGGATTGAATGGAGCCGTTTGGATAGTAGCGAATGGAGGTTCCTTCAGGCTTATTCGCTTTGAATGGGGTTTTCTCAGATGGGCTGCCGTCTTCAAAATAGGATATGACCTCGCCTTCCAATTGGTTGGCCACAAAGTTGGATCGCTGTTGCAGACTACCTTGAGGATAAAAAGACAAGGCTTCCCCTTCGCGTAGGTTATTTTGAAAGGTTACTTGCCGTAGGGTATCGCCTGTTTCCGGGTCCAAATCATAGAAAATCCCATGTCGTTGGTCATTTTTGAGGGTGCCTAGTACAACCAATTTCCCATCCAAATCGTAGCGCTTGACCGTGCCATTTGCTTTTCCATTGATGAGCAAAACGACTTCTTTGACCTTTAGCGTATCTTCAGCATGGTAAGTACGCAGCGTATCTTGACCAAAGGTCAAAAAAGATAAAAGGTTAAAAATTAAGGTGAAGAAAAGGGGTTTGAACATGGGGTAGACAATGGGATGAAACCAAAGGCGAGCATTTGTTGGCAAAAGGTTTCAAGGATGGAAATTTACAAAGAAGCAAATTCAAGTTCACCTTCCTTGCCGTATTTAGTTGTGATGGGCTAACTTTGGATTTCCAAACTCAAATCCGGTATGCATTCTTCTCGCCTTTTTGCCCTGTTTACACTCCTTTTCCTTGCTTCCTGTGCTTCCAAACCCGAGGTAACCTTTAAAAATTACGAGGGGGAGATTTTTGGGACCTATTACCGTGTTCAGGTGGGGGATGCTAGTCAGGATTACCAAGCCAAGTTTGATTCGGTTTTTGCGCTAATCAATACGGCTTCGAATTCCTATGTCCAGGAATCTGAGGTTTCTGATTTTAATGCAACCGGAAGTTTGGCAAACCCTTCTTTTACCTTTCGGGACATGCTCGATTCCTGCAAAAAGTTTCATTCCCAAAGTCAGGGCTATTTTGAACCTACACTTTTTCCTTTGCTCAAGGCATGGGGTTTTTCTTTTGAACAGCGGGAACAGATGGATAGCGCAAAGGTAGGAGCCTTAAAGGCATTGGTTGGCTTTGAATCCAAACTTGTCGTGACAGATTCAGGCTATTATGCAGCTGAAGAAGGTGTTAAATTGGATGTGACAGGCCTTGGAGAGGGTTATGCCATCGATAAGTTGGCTGAGGTATTGGACCAGGCAGGCGTAGCCAACTACCTAGTGGAAATTGGAGGGGAGATGAAGGGAAAAGGACAAAACCCGAAGGGAGAATCTTGGACTATCGGTATTGAAGATCCTGCACAAGCCGAATTGGGAGTGACCAATTCCATGCTCACCAAGGTTACCTTGAATCAATTGGCGTTGAGTAGTTCGGGCAACTACCGTAAATTCTACCTGGACGAACAGGGCAATCGAAGATCTCACCTCATTGATCCGACGACAGGATTTCCAGTAAGTCATTCGATGGTTTCGGTATCCGTATTGGCCCCCTCAGCTACCCAAGCGGATGCTTTGGCCACCGCATTTATGGCAATGGGACCAGAAAAAGCCAAGGTACTTGCAGAAAGCCTTCCCAGTGTAGAAGCCATGTTTGTCATCGCAGAGAAAGATCGTTTGCGTATGGAATTCACCTCTGGCTTTCCCAAGAAGCTGGAGCAGGAAAAAAAGTAAACCCAACGCTCCGATTACTGAAAAAAGTAGGTCTCCCCACAATTCTTCGGGGAGACCTATTTTTTTACGCTGCTCGCGAAGATCTACTTTTTAAACCTTCTCAATCACAATCGCCGAAGCACCACCTCCGCCATTGCAGATGCCTGCCACACCGATTTTTCCCCCTTTTTTGTGAAGTACAGTACACAAGGTGCTGATGATTCGCGCTCCTGAGGCACCTAGTGGATGTCCTAAGGCAACCGCCCCTCCGAATACATTCAAGCGGTCGTTGTCTAGATTTAGCTCCCGTTGATTGGCTAAGGCTACTGCCGCAAAGGCTTCGTTGATTTCGTAAAAGGAAACTTCGGCTGCAGTTACCCCTGCATGTTTCAAAGCCTTAGGTATGGCCAAGGCTGGTGCAGTCGTAAACCAAAGTGGGTCCGTGGCTGCATCGGCATAGCCTCTAATTTTCGCAATAGGCTTGAGGCCGTATTTCTCTACCACTTCCTTGCTCGCCAAAACCAAGGCAGAGGCCCCATCATTCATGGTGGATGCGTTGGCAGCGGTCACCGTCCCATTGAGGTCAAATACTGGCTTTAGGGAAGGGATTTTATCGAAAACTACATTCTTGTATTCCTCGTCTTCGGAAATCATCATTGATTCTCCTTTTCTGCCCTGAAGTTCTACAGGTACAATTTCTTCAACAAATGCACCTGCTTCCCAGGCGGCTGCAGCCCGCTGATAGGATTGGATCGCATAAGCATCCTGCTCGGCACGGCTGATATTCATCTCCTTGGCGGTATTTTCGGCACAGTTGCCCATGGGAAACTTGTAATACACCTCAAAAAGCCCATCACGTACCAACCCGTCTGTCAGCTCGGCATTCCCATACTTGTAGCCAAAACGTGCTTTCGGAACGTAGTAGGGGACATTGGACATGCTTTCCATGCCGCCCGCGATCACGACCTCGTTGATGCCCAATTGGATGGATTGAGCCCCGAGCATCACGGCCTTCATGCCGGAAGCACATACTTTGTTGATGGTGGTACAAGGCACTTGGTAGCTAATGCCTGCGCCGATGGATGCTTGACGAGCAGGAGCTTGGCCCAAATTGGCAGAGAGCACGTTGCCCATCAACACTTCATTGACGGCTTCTACAGGGACTCCCGACTTGGCTAAAGCGCCCTTGATTGCGATGCTTCCCAATTCGGTGGCAGCTAAGCCACTCAATTTGCCTCCAAAACTCCCCAGTGGAGTACGTACCGCAGCAAGGATGTATACTTCTTGAATCATTTGTATTTGGGTTTAGAAAATCAACCAAAGAGGAGTTCTTACCAATCCGGTAATCCTCTTTTTGGCTTTTGTGTTGCTTTCTTTTTGTTGTCTTGAATGTATCTCAATTCTGCAGCATTGAGGGACTCTAGGATTTGTGCCGCCTGCTCAGGAGATAAATTCATCCCCTTCAACTTTTCACGCATGGCCTCCATCTTTTTCTGGCGATCGGCCAGGTTGGCATCCATTTGGTCGTTTCCGTTTTGTCCGGCCTCCTCGCTTTGCTGAGATGGATTTTCTCCCTTTTGCCCTTCCTTGGCCTTATCCTCGTTGGTTTTCTCCCCGTCTTTCTGCTCAGACTTGGAATCTTCTTTTTGGGAAGGGTCCTTCTGTTGCTGATTTTGTTGGTTCTGCTGCTGTTGATCTTGTTGCTGCTCCTGCTCTTCTTGCTGCTGTTCTTGTTCCAGTTTTTCCTTAAGTGCCTTCAACTTGGCATCGTTGGGGTACTTAGCAAGGCCATCGTTGACCTCCCGAAGTGCTTGCTCCTTGGCAGTTTTGACGTAGGAACGCGCTGCTCGGTTAAAGAAATCACCGGCAGTTTGGGCTATGGAATCTTCCCCGATCAGGCAGAAGCCAAACACCAGTAGACCAAAAAGAAAATTAGTTTTCATTGATTTCCACCACATCTTTCAGACTTGTCATAAATTCTTGATAGGCCGCTACCGTTTCATCTTGCGCCAAGGCTGCTTCCATAAGCGTTAACGCTTCCTTGAACCTAAATTGTTCCACCAGTCGATCCGCTTCTGCTTTTTTACGCTTCGCAAACTCTGAAGGTTCAGGGGTATTTTCGTCTTGATTTTTGCGTTCCTCATCCCGCTTCAGCCAACGCGCTAGTAACTCATAATTGTATCGGGCCTCCTCATTCAAGGGATTTCGAATCAAGGCTGACTGAAATTTGCTTAATGCAGCTTGGTAATCCTGCTTGTTGCCCAAAACGACTCCCCCTTGATTGTAGGCAAAAGAGGCTAAAAATTTATCGGTACTTTGGCTTGCCTTGTCAAAGTTTGCTGCCGCTTCCTCCGGCTGAGAAGCGTAGTGGTAACTTAGTCCTAGGTTAAAATCTAGTTGAGTTGATGCAAGTTGAAATTCATCGATTAATACGCGGTGGTCTTTGATGGATTGTTCGTATTCTGTAGCGGCATAACTTGCTGCGGCTTGGTCAATGGCAGCATTCAAGCGGCTGACCCGCGTCCAAGAGGCGGGCAGAAACAATAAAACCAGAAAGACCCCTTTGCTCCAGCTCATCACAGTTTGATTGTTTTAATAGGTAAAATCATGTCTACCAAGGCCAAGGCCAAGGCGGCTAATAAAAAGTAAAAATACTTATTGGAACTGGCTTCAACTTGACGGGTGGTGGTGAGACCACCTTCCAAACTTTCAATAGCAGAAATCAATCCTCCCATTTCTTGGGTTTGATCCGAAATCTCAAAGTATTGTCCACCCGTTTCTGAAGCAATAAATTGCATAGGCTCCCGGTTGAGTTTTGTTAGCGCAGGCTTACCCGTATCGGGATCCATGACCAGCCCATTCCCGCGAGGCATTTCTCCGCCCCGGTCGGTACCGATGCCGATGGCAAATACTTTGATTCCTTGGTCTACCAAATCCTCGGTGATACCATCCAAATCTTCTCCAAAATGCTCCCCATCCGATATCAAAACTACAGATCTGGATTTCTTTTCTTGGCTTTGGTCATTTTGAAAGCGCTCCAATGCCATTCGGAGTGGAGTACTGAGGTCAGTGCCCAAGTTGGGGACCAAACCGATGGATAGCCCATCGATGTACAAGTTGGCTACTGCCTGATCGTAGGTCAAGGGGAGTTGAAGAAATGCTTCGGTAGAGAAAATGATCAACCCCACACGGTCGGAGGGGAATGATTTAAGCAATTCTTTCAGTTCAAATTGAATTCTACGGAGTCTATTTGGAGCAATGTCGGTGGCCACCATGGACTGGGAAAGGTCCACGGCAATGAAAATGTCTTTTCCCTCTTCTTTCACTTCTTTGAAGGAATCTCCGATGGAAGGACCCGCAAAGGCGATGAGTAGGAGGATGAAATAGAGTGTGCGAATGATCAGTTTGGTGAATAGCCGCTGCTTCTCCACCTTCAACTTGCGGTTGATGGCCCAAAATCGACTCAGGTAGAGGATATACAGCAGGATAAAAATCCCGGCAAGGAGTAAGGTGAGTTTGATGTCAGGGTAAGCCCAAATCATGGCCTGAAATTAGGAAATAAAGCTAACTTTGAAAGCGAAAATTGCCAAAGGTGTCTTTGCTTTTCAAAAAGAATTTCAAGAATTAACAAACATTAATTTCTCTGCCTCGTTCGGTTAAGGTAGTACAAGAACCAACACCCTGATGTCTTTTTACAGGCTCCTGCTTTTTATTTGCTTATTTTTTATTGGATTCACTGCTTTTTCACAGGAAAAAAAGCGTGTGCAAGGCCAGGTTTTTGATGCTTCCAATCTGCAGCCACTAATTGGAGCAGCTGTTTATTGGGAAGGGCAGTCCCAACAAGGTACGACAACAGATTTGGAAGGTAGTTTTTCCCTGCAAGCACCCGCACTGCCCGCAAAAATCATTCTATCCTATCTCGGTTATGAAAAATCCATTCGCACCATTCAAGCAAAAGACTTGGAAAAAGTGCAGCGATTTTACCTAAAATCAGAAGACTTTTCCTTGGAAGAAATCCTGATAGAAGAACGGAGAGGGGATGAGCAAGTTAAAAATCTAGAATTAGGGAAGTCTACCCTTTCGATGGAAACACTCCAATCCTTGCCAGCCTTGTTTGGGGAAGTGGACCTCCTGCGCAGCCTTCAACTGCTGCCTGGTGTCAAATCTGCAGGTGAAGGGACTGCTGGTCTTTTTGTCCGTGGGGGCTCTGCCGATCAAAATTTAGTGCAGGTGGATGGTGCTCCTGTATACAATGCTTCCCACTTTTTTGGAATTTTCTCAGTATTCAACCCGGATGGACTCAAAAAGGTAGACCTCTACAAAGGCAATATGCCGTCTAGTTTTGGTGGAAGAGCCTCAGCATTGATTGATGTGGCTTTCCGTGAAGGGGAGCGCGATCGGATTCGTGGGGAAGGCGGTATCGGAACCATCTCTTCTCGACTCACTCTCCAAGGCCCTCTGTTGGGAGAGAAATCAAGTTTTCTAATTAGCGGAAGGCGTACCTATGCGGACTTGTTTTTGAAACTTTCTCCTAACCCAGACCTCAAAAACAACCAACTCAATTTTTACGATTTAAATGGAAAAGCGGCCTTTACCTTGAGTGACAAGGACAAACTTTCCGTAAGCAGTTACCAAGGCAGTGATTTGCTGGGCTTGGATGGACAGTTTGCCTTGGGCTGGGAAAACTGGGTTTCGGCAATCAATTGGAATCGGGTGAACTCTGATAGTTCCTACTTTGACTTGCAAGGCTATCATTCGAGGTATAGTTATCAGGTGAAGTTTGACAATGAAGAAAATGGCTTCGACTGGACCAACTCCCTTTCAGAGACTGGAATCAAGGCCACCTGGACACGAGTGCTGGCTTCCAAGAGTACCGTATTTTGGGGAGCACATGGTCAAGTTTATCATTTTGCACCCACCGACCTGAAGCCTGCACCCAATAATCCCATTATCCGCCGCCAAACGCAAGGCGTGCAAGGGCTATTGGGCAATGCCTTCGTCGGGATCACGCAAGAGTTTTCGGATAAGTTGACTGCCGAACTAGGCCTTCGGCAAGGTGTCTATGCGCAAGTGGGCGAAGGAAAAGTATATCAATACCCAAACAATGCTCCGAATCCGGATGTGGATCCTTCGGATTCTGTCTTTTATGGGAAAGGAGAACTCATGCAGCGCTACCAAGGATTGGAACCACGAATCGCTTTTCGCTACCTACTTCAACCTGAATTTTCACTGAAGTTGGCCTATAACCGCAACTATCAATACGTACAGATTGCTTCCAACAGTTCGGCAGGCCTCCCCATCGATCGTTGGGTCTTGGCCGGACAGTACATTCGGCCCATCCGTTCGGATCAAATCTCTGTAGGCGCATTCCGTAACTTCGATCAAAACCGTTGGGAACTATCAGTAGAAGGGTATTACAAGGAGCTGGATCAGGTAATCGATCTGCGCAATGGAGCGCGGATCCTGCTTTCGGATCAGGTAGAAACTGAACTATTGAGCGGACGCGGTTGGGCTTATGGCCTAGAGTTCTTGCTTCGCAAAAATAAGGGAAAGACCACGGGCTGGCTAGGTTACACCTGGTCTCGAGCTTGGAGACAGATCGAAGGCATTAGTAAAGATCGTGCCTACAATCCCCGATTTGACAGGCCGCATGACCTTTCTTTGGTGCTCAACCACCAATTCTCTCCTGCTTGGAGCAGTAGTTTTACCTTTGTGTATTCCACCGGGCAGGCGGTATCTTTTCCTGTGGGTTCCTATGTCGTGGACAACCAGTCCATGCCACTTTATTCGGACTTTCGAAATGAAAATCGGTTTCCAGACTACCACCGCCTAGATGCTTCCGTTACTTGGAAAAATCCAGATCAAGGAAGAAAGTGGAAAGGCAGTTGGAATTTTGGAGTGTATAATCTGTATGGGCGGAAAAACCCATTCTCTTATGACTTCCGAATGGTGTACAACAAAGACATCAATTACAGCCCATCGGATGGTGAGGTTGTGTCTGCCCGTCCAGGAGTCGTGATGACTTACTTGTTTACCTTTTTGCCTTCCATCACCTACAACTTTGAGTTCTGATGAAAACTAACTGGATATTCCTAGTCGTAGTAATTCTCTGTGCTTCTTGTCAAGAGGAGGTTTTTCTGGATTTGGACCGGAAAGATGCTCGCATTCCTGTAATTGAAGGGTATTGGACCGATCAAGGGATCAACAATGAAGTGAAGATTTCTTTGTCCAAAAACTACTACGATTCCACGGATCAAGAATTTGTTCGGGATGCAGAAGTCTTTATTAAGGAACTGTCGACAGGTAGAAAAATTACCTTCAGTTATTTGAATACTACCCGTTCGTATCGTCCTAATCTTGGTGAGCGTGCTAAGCTAGGAGAAACCTATCAATTGAATGTAAGTTGGAAGGGGCAAGTGTTTCAATCCGAAGGACTTATGCTGGAAGCGCCCACAGTAGATTCGGTTACCTATGTATACCAAGAAAAGCGGCTATTTCGGGACGAAGGCTACTATGTCAAGGTTTATGGAAAGATCCCTTTTCCAGACAACAACTACTACCGCATCCGAGTAATTGAAAACGATACGCTCAAAAATCAACGAGAGGATTACTTACTGTTTGACGATGCCTTTGGATTGCAAGTTTTTGAAGAAGGCTTGGAACTCGGCTATGCCTTTCAGAAAAATGATCGGGTAAGGATGGAACTCTACCGATTGAATAAAGATGCTTTTGATTACCTCAGCCAACTCGTCAGCCTATTGTTTAATGATGGGGGATTGTTTAGCCCGCCACCCCAAAATCCAGAATCCAATATTCGGGTCGTTAAAGGGGATTCCCAAGTCCTGGGCTATTTTGTTGTTTCTCCGGTGCTGACTCGTACCGTGACGCTTCCCAATAAATAAGTTGAGTAAATTTTTGAATCGTTGACAACTTTTTTTCAAGTTTATCGTAATATTACGATTGACTATGGGACGATCAAAACTACCTTATTTACTCCTGCGCAGAACGAATTGGCTGACTTGGCCAAAGCACTGGCTCATCCTGCCCGTGTAGCGATTCTTCAATACTTGGCCAATACCCAGACCTGCATCAATGGGACCTTGGTTCAGGAGATAGGCTTGGCGCAGGCGACCATTTCTCAGCATCTCCGGGAACTCAAGGAATTGGGCCTCATTCGTGGGAGCATTGAAGGTGCAGCTGTAAATTATTGCTTGGATACCGAACGCTGGCAGGCTGTTCAAGGCTTGTTTCAAGGCTTTTTTGAACAATTAGCTGAATCAAAGGCTGTGAAACTTTGTTGTGATTAATACAAGTTCTCTTCCCGATATCTTAACCTCAACTTTACCATGAAACTCTCACAAATCAAATCTCAATTGGATAGTTTAACTGAAGTAAACTTTCTATTACCCTCCGGAATAGCAGTTCCCGCACATTTTCATGTGACTGAAGTAGGCCAAGTAACCAAAAAATACATCGATTGTGGAGGGACCCTTCGCAATGAGTCCATGATCAGTTTCCAATTGTGGGAAGCGGAGGATTTCGATCACCGTCTAGGTGCTGCCAAATTATTGGATATCATTCAAATGGCAGAGCGCGTATTGGAGTTGCCTGACCTAGAAGTGGAGGTAGAATACCAAGGAGATACCATTGGTCGATATGGGCTTGATTTTGTTGGAAGCAATTTTCACTTAACTGCGCGCCAGACAGATTGCTTGGCAAAAGACAAGTGTGGCATCCCAACTGAAAAGCCAAAAATTAGGCTCTCCAGCATTGCTCAGGGGCCGGTTTGTACACCTAATTCAGGATGCTGTTAATCAGATGAAAACACCTTTGCCAATGCCTTCTTTGTTTTATCCTTCCCTTGCCAAGACGATTGCAAACCTTCCATTTGCCGCAATTTCAACCGAGCGTCTACAGCTCTTGGATGAAATGGCAGTCTACCTTCAAGAGAAGATTTCCAATCGAAAAGAGATTCGGCTGAACTTTATCTGCACGCACAATAGCCGCAGAAGTCAATTTTCTCAAATTTGGGCACAAACTGCTGCGGCCTATTACGGAATTGAAGCCTATTGCTATTCCGGTGGAGTAGAGGTGACTGCCTTCAATCCCCGAGCCGTGGCCGCTATCCAACGGGATGGGTTTAAGGTGGTGAAAAAGGAAGGCGAAAATCCACTGTACTTTGTTTTTTACAGTGAAGAAGAAGATCCTATTGTAACTTTTTCAAAAGTAGTTGAGGATGCTGTCAATCCAACGAAAGAATTTGCAGCGGTGATGACCTGCGATCATGCCGATGTGAACTGTCCCTTTATTCCAGGTGCAGAAAAGCGTTTTCCGCTTCGATTTGAAGATCCCAAGGCATTTGACGATAGTTCCCAAGAAGAACAGATGTACACCGAGCGTTCACATCAGATAGGTGCCGAACTCTTTTTTCTTTTTGAAAAAGTAAGCAATCCCTCCGCATAAGACATTTTATTTTGAAAATAGGGGTTAATTTTTATTCTTTGGATGGATTAAAACTTATTGTAAAAATGAAAACCCTACTTCGTATTGCCTTTTTCTCGCTTGCGCTGGGGGTAGTCTTATCTTTTAATGCTACTGTTCATGCCCAGGAAACTGGGAATCCCCCAGTAGATGGAATGCCTGTTCCTCCAGGTGGATTCTATAATTTTAGCAATAACTTAAACCAAATTATCCGCAAATCTGCATTGGAAGCCAAGGTGCAAGGTGTTTTGTTGGTCTCTTATGTCGTGACTGCCGAAGGAAAGGTGGAGAAAGTAGAAGTCATTCGAAGTTTGTGTCCAAGTTGTGATGAGGAGGCCGTTCGTGTGATTTCTAATTCAGGGATCTGGACACCTTCAAAAAAAGAAGGCAAGCCTATAGTAAAAAAAATGACCTTGCAGATTGGGCCAGTCCAATTTTGATCGTCATTTTCATAAAAAAAGCCATAACCCTCGTTAACTCAATCAATTTTGCATTTTCCTTTTATTTTAATTCTATTAATTAACAAAACTTATTATTTATGAAAACACTTTTCCGTGTTGCCTTTTTCTCGCTTGTGCTAGGAGTTGGCTTATCTCTTTCCACTGCAGCACAGGCGCAGGAAACCGTTAAAACCCAAGTAGATGAAATGGCAACTCCTCCAGGTGGGATGGGAGGATTTACCGAATACATGATCAAGAACTTGTCCTATCCAACTGCTGCCAAGGAAGCCAAGGTACAAGGCATGGTGGTGGTATCCTTTGTGGTGGATGCTGAAGGAAAGGTAGGTTCTGTAGAGGTGCTACGAGGCATTGGTACAGGATGTGATGAGGAGGCCGTCCGGGTAATTAGTAATTCTGGAATCTGGACTCCAGCTAAAAAGGAAGGTAAAGCAGTAGCTACCAAAATGACCTTGCCGGTTCAGTTTAAACTTTAATTTCTTCTTGAAATATAAAAAAGCCTCAAAATCAGTGATTTTGAGGCTTTTTTGATTTTTAGTGCTTATTCTTAATCCATGGCATTGCCGTGGAAGAGTGCATTGAAGAAGAGTTTGTTGGTTCCGTACCAAGCCCCTCTAAAGTTAGGGCTATCGAAGAAGTGAATCACACGCCCCTGACCAGATGGAGAAATAACCACACTGGCACTTTGCTTCAGGCTTTCCAGGTTTGCCTTGGAAATGTATCCTCCAAGGTGTGGATTTGCTGTGTAGCGGATGGGAGTGAGGTACTTATCTGCAGACGGCTTGAGGAAGAGGTCTGTATTGCGATATACCGGCAAGGTCTTGCGGCTGTATCCATAGGCAATCGGATGGGTCAGGTCTAGTTCGACCAGGTAAATGCTACCGCCAACTTCCTTGGCACCTTCGGTATCGTTGCGTGTAGCAAAGGGTAGGGCTGCAGGTGCCTTTTCTCCATTTCCAGCCACCGCTTCTTCCTTCGTGATGCCCTTCTGATTGAGCCATAGGGAAGCATTCTTCATCGAAATGATGGTCCCGCCGCGGCTTACCCAATCTTTGATGTGATTGACTTGACCTTCGGAAAATGATCCATAGCTGCCAGAAGGAAGAATAAGCGTGTTGTAGCCATGCAGGTTGAGTCTGCCAAACTGCTCCACATTCACCTTGGTAATCGGCATGCCGATTTGGTGATCCAGTAGGTTCCAGATTTCTCCTGCCTCAGAGGCATTGATTCCAGTGCCTACCACAAGGACTACTTTTGGATGCTGCACAGCAGATACGCTATTGGATCCAAGGTCAATCCCGCTTAGATTCAAGCCAGTTTGCACGGAATAGACCTTCTGTCCATTCTTTTGAGCCAAGGTTTTGAGTTGCTCCATCACTTGGGCTTTCGGAAGGGATTGAAAGCCCATAGGAATCATCAAGGTTCCCCGACCAAAGTCTACTTTGCCATCTTGGGTTTGAGAAGAGAAGTTTTGATGCAGCGCTTCTACATGAACCCCTGCTTTCTGCAGTTCAAATAGGAATTTGGGTGCATAGTAATCTCTCCAGTCAATCAAGTAGGCATAAGCATCTCCTTGCGGAAATGAATGCGAAGGAAGGGTTACTTCTTTTAATTCTGTGCCAACCTTTGCAGTAGGGGCAGCCGAGAAAGGCATTCCGTAAGCAGCAGCCATGGTCCAAGCAGAAGCATCGTAAAACACGGAATCCGCAAAGGTGGTCACGTATTCAAACATGGTTCGTACCATGCGGTACTGAGGCTGCTTGGTAGGGACTACCCAAGAAGATCCTTTTTTGAAGGTTTGTCCAGCAGCGCTAAGGTCCGCTGGATTTTCATAGACCTTGATTTTGTGATCAAGCAAGAACTGTAGAAATAGTCGGTTTCTGCTGGGGTCGGTTTCATCCCCAAACACGTAGTTTTTTGCCAGATCCTTGCTTCCTTCAGCCACGGCGCCAGTAAAAAACTCGCGTAGGTACTCATGCATGTAAACTCGGTTGTCCAAGGCTGCCTCCATGGTGGCTAAGGAATTGACCACATGGTTGCGGATGGTAAAGGCGAAGGTAATGTCGCCGCGCTGGCTGTTTTGAACATGTCCTCGGGAACTGGCAGTTTCAAATACCAAACCCAATCCCCCGTGCATGTCGGGGTAAGAGGAGCCATAGCCTGGGTAACTGTTGTCAAACACCTCTTTGCTCCAGTACAGGCTACCAATTTGGTCCATGTATTTGGCAAAGTACTTGGCGAATTTGGGGTTGAGGTCGTCGTAATTTTTACGGGGTACTACAGGGTTTTCAGAACCATAAGGCTTAGTAGGCTCAAAGAAATAGGTGCTATTGACGCCCATCTCATGGAAATCGGTAGTCACATTAGGATACCACTGGTGGTACCAAGCCACCTTTACTTTAGACTCTGGATGGGCTAGAGGCAACCAATCTCGGTTGAGGTCAAACCAGTAATGGTTGGTACGGCCTCCTGGCCAGGCTTCGTTGTGCTCTCGATCCAAAGGATCTGCTACGGCAGGGAAACCCTTGTTGGAATTGGCCCAAAGGCTGTGGCGATCTCGTCCATCTGGATTGAGTGTAGGGTCGATGTGTACGACCGAATTTTCTCTGAGGTTTTTAGCCAAGTCAGATTGGGAGGCAAGCAACCAGTAGGCGGTTAACATGGCTGCTTCCGCTGAAGAGGGTTCGTTGCCATGCACTCCATACCCTTGGTGGATAATGGATGGCATGCTTTTGATATCAGGTAGGGGCTGGCTCGGATCTGCGAGTTGCAATTGCTTTTGACGCACCTGCTCCAGATTGGTGAGGTGTGCTGCAGAAGCGATGGTCAAGATCACCTTGGGTCTATGCTCGTGGGTGTAGCCGATGGTTTGCAATTGCGCTAGTTCGCTGACTGCATCCAATTTTTCAAAGTACTTGATGATTAAATCGTAGCGGGTATGCCAATCGCCAATGGGATATCCCAGGAATTGAGAAGGCGAGGGGATGTTGGGATTGAATTTTTCTCCAGGGAAGAAATAGTCTTCTTGCCCAAAAACCGGAATGCTCAACAGAATTCCGAAAATGACTCCGACAAATGATTTTTTCATGGTGTTCCAATATTTCAAGAAAAGTAGGAAAGGAATGGGGCATTTCCATTAAAAATCCATCAGCGGTTTTTCAATTCCCCAAATTTTTGCTGTATTTTAAAACTTTAGTTTTCAATTCAAACCCAAATTACCCTATGAAACAGAAATTTTTACCTTTTGCTGTGCTTGTTGCTTGCTTAGGAACCACCTCGCTTGCTTTTGCGCAGCAGACGACTACTCCACCTCCCATGCCTCCACAAGCAACAGAGTTTTATACTCCTGTACCGCCAAAGGTGACACCTGGAAAGATGAACCATCAGGCACCCTCGGATGCCATTGTACTGTTTGATGGTAGTAGCCTTTCGGGATTTGTGTCTGCCAAGGATGGATCAAGTCCAGCCCCTTGGAAGATTGAGAATGGAGAATTGGTAGTTCAGAAGGGAATGGGAGACATTCAATCCAAACTTGCCTTTGGCGATGCACAATTCCATATCGAATGGTCAGCACCGACCGAAATCGTAGGGGAAGGACAGGGGAGAGGAAACTCGGGTTTCTTTTTGATGGGTTTGTATGAAGTACAAGTCCTGGACAGTTACGAAAGCAAAACCTACACCAATGGGCAAGCAGGTAGTATTTACAAGCAATACCCACCTTTGGTGAATCCTTTGAGAGGGCCAGGTGATTGGAATTACTACGACATCATTTTCAAGGCACCTCGTTTTGATAAAAATGGCATGCTTACCTCTCCAGCCACCGTTACCGTGCTGATCAATGGGGTTTTGGTGCAAAACAATGTGATCCTCAAAGGGCCAACCGAATACATTGGAATCCCGAATTACAAGGCGCATGCAGATGCTTTGCCGATCAAACTCCAAGACCACGGCAACCCGGTTCGCTTCCGAAATATTTGGGTAAGACCTTTGTGAAGTACGAAATACCTGCCTGCGGCAGGCAGGCGAATTACGAAATACGACCTCTAAATTAGAGTAGACTCCTTTACCTGTACTCGCTAATTCATTAAGAGAAATTGGAGTTTGAATAAAATGGAGGACTTAACTCACCAAATCGTATTTCCTATCTCGTAGATCGTATTTAATCCTATATTTTATCAACCATTTACATGTAACCCCATGACTTCAAGAAGAAAGTTTCTACAAAATACCATGCTACTCGGCGCAGGCTTGAGCATGCCATCTCTATTGACTGCGGCCGACTTCGGTAAATTTACCCGCAGCATCGGACCCAATGATCAAATCAACTACGGCGTAATCGGCTGTAAGGGGATGGGTTGGTCCAACATGAGTGCACACCTCAAAATCCCACAGGTCAACTGTGTAGCACTCTGTGATGTGGATCAAAGTGTACTTGACCAGCGTACCGAAGATGTATTCAAACTGCGTGGCACGCGTCCTGCGAAATACAAGGACTACCGCAAGATGTTGGAAAACAAGGACATCGATGTAATCATCATTGGTACCCCAGACCACTGGCATTGCCTCAACATGGTGGATGCGGTATCCGCTGGCAAGCACGTGTATGTAGAAAAGCCCATTGCCAACACCATCGAAGAGTGTCAAATCATGGTGAAAGCGCAAGAACGCTATGGCAAGATTGTTCAGGTAGGCCAATGGCAGCGCTCGGGTTCGCAATACGACCAGGCCATTCAGTATGTAAAATCAGGCAAACTTGGCCAAATACGTTTGGTAAAGTGCTGGGCTTATCAAGGCTGGATGAAGCCCGTGCCTGTGGTGGCCAATGGCCCTGCACCTGCAGGGGTGGATTACAACATGTGGCTAGGACCTGCTCCGAAGCGAGACTTCAATGCCAACCGCTTCCATTTCAATTTCCGTTGGTTTTGGGATTATGCGGGTGGCTTAATGACCGACTGGGGTGTACACGAGATAGACATTGCATTGTATGCCATGGGAGTAAGTGCTCCAAAATCCGTGATGGCTTCTGGAGGTAAATTTGCCTACCCTGATGATGCCTCTGAAACTCCAGATACGTTACAAACTGTATATGAGTACGAGGGCTTTAACATGCTCTGGGAACATGCAACTGGAATTGATGGAGGAAATTACGGCACCACTGAAGGAATCGCCTTTATCGGAAACAATGCCACGCTTGTCGTGAATCGTGGTGGCTGGAAGGTGATTCCTGAAACGGAAACAATCGATGGCCAAAAAAGGCCAAAAGTAGAGGAAGTACCGCAAACACGTCCTTCAGGCCCTTCAGCATTGGAACTGCATGCAGTCAACTTTGTAGAGGCCATGAATGCCAACGATCCCAAACTATTGAAGTGCGGAATTCAGACAGGCTCTGTGGCTGCAATCAATGCACAGATGGGAAATATTGCTTACAAGACAGGCAAGAAGGTATATTGGGATGCAAGCAAAAACTTGTTTACCGATTCCGAAGCCAATCAATTGATCAAGGCCAACTACCACAACGGTTGGGTAGTGCCGAAAGTATAAGTCAATAGAAACTGAAAAAGTCCCGACCATTCGGGACTTTTTTTATGATTAGTTTGGTTTACCAAGCCCAGGTACCTGTGGCGCCTGCTGGGAGTGAAGCAGGAAAAGAGGTGGAATTTTCTTTGATTTCGAAGCGAATTTCTTTTGCTGAGTCGTTGTGAACAATCAAAACTTTTTTGCCATCGGGTCGGGTAAATGCCACATTGGGAAGATTTTTGGAAGAGGAAGACCCAATTCGGGTGGATCCTGGATCTACCCATTTGCTCGCGTGGGCGATGACGTAGTAGGCAGGGTTGCGGGATACCTTATTCCCATCGATGGTGATGGCACCCAAGCAGCGATCACATCCTCCGCGGTCGGTATGAGGGCTTAGGTCTGGGTTGGAACTCAGGTTCCATTCCAAAACCGTCTTTGCCCAGTTTCTCGGTGCACCAATGATTAGATTTTTCACATGCCAGGCAATGTCACCTTCCAAGTTGCCGGGTGATCCCACCCACTGTTCAGTAAAGTAGAGGTGCTTGTCAGGAAAGGCACGATGCACCTCGGAAAGGGCTTCGATCTGACCTCCATAGAGGTGAAAGGCGGAGCCATCGATGTAGGGATTTGCCTTTGGATCGGATAAAACCGTAATCGGGTAATCTGGGCGATCGGCATTGTGATCGTAAACAACGATTTTCGTTTGGATCCCAGCCTGTCGAAAAGCAGGTCCCAAATGCTGTCCAATGAATCGGGCCTGCTGCTCGGGAAGCATGAGTAGGGAAGGATTGTTCCCTGGATGGAGCGGTTCGTTTTGGATGGTGAGGGCATCGATGGTAAATCCTCTTTTCCCCATTTCTTGAATGTATTTAACCAAATATTGGGCATAGCTGGCTTCAAACTCAGGCAAAAGCGATCCACCCCGGGTATCCCGGTTGTCCTTCATCCAGGTAGGAGGTGACCATGGGGAGGCCATCAACTTAATTGAAGGGTTCACTGCCAGAATTTGCTTTAAGATGGGGAGCACATCCAGTGTATCGTAACTCAGACTGAATTGGCTCAGGGAAGGGTCGCTCCCCTTTGGATCTTTTAGATCATTGTAAGAAAAAGGAAAGGCATTCAAATCCGATGCGGCCACTGCCAAACGCAGGTAGGAAATGCGGATGTCTCGTTCTCCTGACCCAAACAATTCTTGTAGGACACTTTTTCGAGCCGAATCAGACATGGCCAACAAGTGGCTTGCAGATCCCTGGCTCAGCGTAAACCCAAAGCCATCCATGGATTGGAAGGTAGAATCGGGATACAAGTTGATCTGTGCAGTAGGGATACCTGAACCCGAACTTAGTTCAGCTTGCTTTTGGAATAGGATACCGGATTTGGGGTCGGTCAACCAAAAGGAAGGACTCTGTCCTCTGGCAGAAAAACCAAAGGCGAGAAGGAGGCAGAAGAGGAGGGTAGCTCGTATAGACATGGGGTAAACAAATGATCCGCCGAAGCGGATCAAATTTTATTTTCTTGCAAGTGCTCTTTTAGCGGCTTTGACGATGTTTTCAGCGTTGAGGCCGTATTTTTCAAGAAGTTGAGTTGGGGTTCCTGACTCACCAAAACTATCGTTAACACCCACATACTCCAGGGGAACGGGATTGTGGCGAATCAAGGTTTGCGCAATGCTGTCTCCTAGGCCTCCATTGATTTGGTGCTCTTCGGCAGCTACGGCACAACCGGTCTTATGAACTGATTCCAAAATCGCTTCAGTATCCAATGGCTTGATCGTATGGATGTTGATCACCTCGGCATGGATTCCTTCTTCGCGAAGCATGGCTTCAGCGACTACTGCCTCCCATACCAGGTGTCCCGTAGCAAAGATGGTCACGTCTTTTCCGGCGATCATTTTCCAAGCCTTTCCGATTTCAAACTTCTGGTTGGCAGGAGTGAAAATCGGCCAACTTGGGCGTCCAAATCGGAGATAAACCGGTCCTTCGTATTCTGCGATGGCGATCGTGGCGGCTTTGGTTTGGTTGTAATCGCAAGGATTGATTACCGTCATGTGCGGAAGCATTTTCATCATACCCAAATCTTCCAAGATCTGGTGAGTTGCTCCATCTTCTCCAAGCGTCAATCCAGCGTGTGAGGCACAGATTTTTACGTTTTTATCGGAATAGGCTACGGATTGACGGATTTGATCGTACACGCGGCCCGTAGCAAAGTTGGCGAAGGTACCTGCAAAGGGAATTTTTCCTCCCAGCGCCATTCCTGCGGCAAGTCCAATCATATTGGCCTCCGCGATACCGGTTTGGAAGAAGCGTTCTGGAAATTCTTTTTGAAAGTCTCCCATTTTCAAGGAGCCGATCAAATCGGCACATAGGCCTACCACATTTGGGTTTCTTCTTCCTGCTTCTAAAAATCCATCGCCAAAACCTGAGCGGGTATCTTTCTTTTCGGTATAGGTATATTTTAAGTCTAAGCTCATCTTCTTGTCTTTTGCAATGGATAATCAATAATCGCCAAGTGTTTCTTCCAATTGTCCCAAGGCAAGGGCCAATTGCTCGTCATTTGGTGGGGAACCATGCCATTTGTGCGTACCTACCATGAAATCGACTCCATAGCCCATTTCGGTGTAAAGTAGGTTGAGGATCGGTTTACCTTTTCCAGTGAGTGATTTTGCTTTTTCCAAGCCAGTAATTACTGCTGCGAGGTCATTGCCCTCTTTGGTTTCGATGACTTCCCAACCAAAGGCCTCCCATTTGGCTTTGAGGTTCTTTAGATCCATTATTTTTTCAGTAGGACCGTCAATCTGCTGTCCATTGTAGTCAATAG
>JACCDO011628230.1_pt1 | contig 23157 bp, 23 predicted proteins | sample 7446101 | NCBI WGS metagenome assembly JACCDO01 (sample SAMN15323440, study PRJNA562643) | freshwater metagenome | isolation source: river surface water | place: USA:Blue River Watershed | collected 2017-08-16
AACAAAGTAGCCGACCACGCGCGCAAGGAAAACAACAAACGTGTTGACCACGCCATGGATTAATGTGAGGGTCACCATATCGCCGTTCGCGATGTGTGCAACCTCATGTGCCAACACCGCTGTAATTTCTTCCTCGGTCATGCTGTCCAGTAGCCCGGTAGAGACAGCAACCAGAGACTCGTTTTTGAACGCACCCGTGGCGAAGGCATTCGGCTCACCTTCGTAGATGGCGACTTCAGGTCTGCCAATACCGGCACGATCGGCCAGTTGGTGGACAGTATCGACAAGCCACGACTCGCGCGGACCGCCGGGCGCTTGTGGGTCAATGACCTGCGCGCCGGTGCTCCACTTCGCCATGGGTTTGCTCATCAGCAAAGAAATAAATGAGCCCGTAAAGCCGACGATCACCGAAAAGATCAACAGCATTTGGATGTTCAGACCTTGCTCGGTCATGAAGCGATTAACGCCCAGGATGCTCAGCGTGGCGCTTAGCACCAGCATGACAGCAAGGTTTGTCACTAAAAAGAGAACGATTCGTTTCATAGTCTCAGATTAAAAGTTAAACGCACAATGGAGGGAAGGGTATCCATGACCCAAAGCAGACTGCTCCTACACCCGCACCGCGATCATATAACTTGGATGCTTAGTCTGGCAAAGAGTTCCCTGAGCTGGTGGTTAAAGCCTTGCGATACCACTCGTGAAAATGCTGCATACCATCCTCCATGGGAGACTGGTAGGGACCTGTTTCGTTTACACCCCGATTCAGCAGTGCAAGACGCCCGGCGTCCATCCGTTCAGCGATTTCATCGTCCTCTACCGCTGTTTCCATGTAGGCTTCACGTTGAGCCTCGACGAACTCGCGCTCAAATAATGCGATTTCTTCTGGATAATAAAACTCGACGATATTGACGGTCTCTTGGGGTGATTTTGGGTAGAGCGTGGACAACACTAAAACGTGTGGATACAGCTCGATCATGTGCGTGGGGAAGTAGGTCACCCAAACAGCCCCGAAATCAGGCGCCTGACCACGTCGGAATTGCATGAGCTTGTCATGCCACACCTTATAGGCGGGCGAGCCAGGCTGCGATAGTGCCTGATGAACGCCTACACGCTGCATGCTGTACTGATCCGCAAACTCCCAAGAGAGATCGTCACAGGTAACAAAATGTCCAAGCCCGGGATGGAACGGAGCGACGTGATAGTCCTCAAGGTAGACCTCGATAAATGTTTTCCAGTTGTAGTTGCACTGGTGAACCTCAACGTGATCTAAAACGTAGTCCGAAAAATCAAACTCGGGTCGATTAAATAGTTTGCCTATGTCAGCGAGCGGGTCTCGCGGTCCCTCGAACAGCAGTCCATGGCAGTCTTTGATTGGAAACCGCTCTAAGTTCAGGCAAGGTTTGTCGTCGAACTGGGGTGCTCCAAGCAAGTGACCTTGCTGGTCGTAGGTCCAGCGGTGCAGAGGACAGACTATATTGCCCCCAGTACCCATAAGGCTTCCATGGGTATTGGTGTGGCCCGCTACGTTTCCGGTTGTGCCGCCAAGCATCAGGGCCTGACGGTGTCGACAAACGTTTGATAGGAGTTCGACTCCAGTTTTTGAGCGAACCAATACCCGCCCATTTTTTTCGTGGGATAGCGTACGCCAGTCACCCTGGTTGGGCACGCCTTTTTGGTGCCCAACATACAGGGAGGACTGTTTAAAGATACTCTCTTGCTCGCGGGCGAATAACGCGGGGTCAAAGTACGCGCTAACGCCTAATTGTGTGCGAGCGGGCGCTAAATGCGCCATCCGACCAATGTCGGTCATGATTCCCTCCGCACGGATAAAAATGCCAGTACGGACAACACCGTGCTGGCGCGAAGAAAAATCGGACTGGCCGATCACCATAAAAAAACGATTGTACCCCAAGGGTAGGTCGGGCGATGTTCTCGTACAATAGAGGGCTTGCCTGTTGTCAGGTTTGTGATTAACCCAGCCCCGAACGGAGTTTTGCTTGTCCAAAGCTAAAAAATCTGTGGCCGATCCACTGCAGTCTGAAAGCGAGGAGCTCGATCCCACCTTGCCGCAAGACTTTGAAACTGCATTGATGCAACTCGAGGCTCTCGTGGCATCAATGGAGTCCGGTACGCTGCCGCTTGAGGAGTCTCTGGCCGCTTATCGTCGCGGAGTTTCGTTGACCCGCATCTGCCAAGAGCGCCTGGCTCAGGCCGAGCAGCAGGTCAAGGTGTTGGAGGCTGGAATGCTCAAGCCCTTTGAAGGATTGGACCGCGAAGCGTGATGATGGCGACGGAACACGTCCTGACTGATTGGCTCACTGAGCGTGCGCAACATATCGAGCGTGTGCTCGAGCGCTTATTGCCGCCGGCCAATAGCGTCCCCGCAAGACTGCACGAAGCGATGCGGTATGCCGTGCTCGGAGGGGGTAAGCGGGTGCGTGCTGCCTTGGTCTATGCCGCCGGTTACGCCTGCATGCGTCCGAACACAGTGCAAGACGACTTCACAGAAGCGTTAGATCGTGCTGCGGCTGCCGTCGAGCTGGTTCATGCTTATTCGCTCGTCCACGATGATCTGCCGTGTATGGATGATGACATGTTGCGCCGAGGTCGGCCAACGTTGCACGTGAAGTACGACGAAGCGACGGCTTTGTTAGCAGGCGATGCGTTGCAGCCACTCGCTTTTGATCTGTTAGCGCAAATGCCCTTGGCGCCAGAGGCAGTCGTTAAAGCAACACGCACATTGGCACAGGCTGCAGGAAGCTTGGGAATGGCGGGTGGGCAAGCGATTGATTTGGCGAGCGTAGGTAAAACCTTGTCACAGCAAGAGTTGCAGCAGATGCATGTACTTAAAACCGGTGCGCTGCTTGCTGCAAGTGTCAAACTTGGCGGCCTGGTTGCCGGTGCGCAGACGCTGCAGCAGAATAGCTTAGACGAATATGCTAGCGCGATTGGCTTGGCGTTTCAGGTGGTGGATGATGTGCTGGATGTGACGACTGACACAGCGATACTCGGTAAAACTGCCGGCAAGGATGCTGCCGCAAATAAGCCGACGTATGTGACGCTGATGGGCCTAGAGGGTGCGAAATCTTTCGCAACGTCCTTGCATCAAACGTCACGTCAAGCCCTGTTGCCACTGGGCGATGAGGCGAGTTTATTAGGCGGTTTGGCAGACTTTATTGTGTTGCGCGATCACTAATTGTTGTGATCCGATACGAACAAACTGATTGAGTGCTATGTCAACAGATTTACTAAATAGAATTCACAGCCCGGCCGACCTCAAGGGATTGGATCGGCGTAGCCTGCAGCTCTTGGCAGATGAACTGCGAGGGTTTGTGCTGCAGTCGGTTTCGCGTACGGGTGGACATCTGTCTTCCAACCTCGGAACGGTTGAGCTGACTGTCGCGTTGCATTACGTTTACGACACGCCTCATGATCGTATTATTTGGGATGTGGGTCATCAGTCGTATCCGCATAAGATCCTGACCGGCCGTAAAGATCAGATGGCTGGCTTGCGTCAGTTTGGTGGCATTTCCGGTTTTCCAAAGCGAAGCGAGTCTGAGTACGATGCGTTTGGTACCGCTCATTCTTCGACTTCGATTTCTGCTGCACTAGGCATGGCCGTTGCATCTCGCAATGCAGGTGTATCGCGACAACATATTGCTGTCATTGGTGACGGTGCAATGTCGGCTGGCATGGCATTCGAGGCCATGAATAACGCGGGCGTCACGCCGGATATCAACCTGCTTGTGATTTTGAATGACAACGACATGTCGATCTCGCCACCCGTTGGCGCACTTAATCGATATTTCGCGCGATTGATGTCCGGACAGTTCTATGCAGCGGCCAAGAACATGGGGCGCGCAGTGTTGCAGCATGTTCCTCCAGTGCTTGAGCTTGCGCGTCGATTCGAAGAGCATGCCAAGGGGATGGTCACACCCGCGACACTCTTTGAGGAAATGGGTTTTAACTATGTCGGTCCGATTGATGGGCACGATCTGGACGCATTGATTCCGACGCTACAAAATATGCGCGCCCTGAAAGGGCCTCAATTTCTGCATGTTGTGACAAAGAAAGGGCAGGGATACAAGCTTGCCGAGGCTGATCCTGTGCTCTATCACGGACCAGGAAAATTTGATCCAGCAGTGGGTATCCAAAAACCTGCCGCCGCGCCCAAAACAACCTTTACACAAGTCTTTGGGTCTTGGTTGTGCGACATGGCCGAACACGATCCGAGGCTCACGGGTGTCACGCCCGCCATGCGCGAGGGAAGTGGCATGGTCGAGTTTGAAAAGCGATTCCCCAAGCGTTATTTTGACGTGGGTATCGCGGAGCAACACGCGGTGACTTTCGCTGCGGGTCTTGCCTGTGAAGGCCAGAAGCCTGTTGTGGCAATTTACTCAACGTTTCTGCAGCGAGGCTACGACCAGTTGATCCACGATGTGGCGCTCCAGGATTTAGACGTTACTTTTGCGTTGGACCGTGCGGGCTTGGTCGGGGCCGATGGTGCGACCCACGCCGGAAACTATGACATCGCTTTTTTGCGATGCATTCCCAATATGGTTGTGGCGACCCCCTCCGACGAAAACGAGACTCGCCTGTTGTTGACCACCTGTTATCAGCATCCTGGCCCGGCCTCCGTTCGATACCCCAGAGGTTCTGGGGCGGGGGCGCCGATCAGCGCCGGGTTGGACACCGTTCCGATGGGACGAGGCATTGTTCGCCGAAAAGGTAAAGATTTGGCTTTGTTGGTGTTCGGTACGTTGTTGCCGGCGGCACTAAAAGCTGCTGAGTCTATGGATTTGACCGTTGTGGACATGCGTTTCGTCAAGCCGCTCGATGCCGAGCTTGTACGTCAGATGGCCTCGGAGCACCGGGGCTTGGTCACGATTGAAGAGGGCGCCATCATGGGCGGTGCGGGAAGCGCTGTGACGGAATCGCTGAACGCAGCAGGACTGGTTTGCCCGGTTCTGCAATTGGGCTTGCCGGATCGGTTTATTGATCACGGCGAACAAAGCGCGTTGCTTGCTGGCGTCGGTCTGGACTCGGCCGGAATCGAGCGCAGTATCCGCGCACGATTCCTGTCCTGATTTGCGTTTTGCGTGTAAATACGCGAAAATACTAGGCTTTCTTGCTCGACCAGCCAATGTTTGGCCTTGGCGGGCTGCCCCTGGTGCATCGTATTTGTGTGATGCGCCAGACATCCTTAGGAGTGCATTGCATGCGCCATTACGAAATTGTTTTTATTGTTCACCCAGATCAAAGCGAGCAAGTGCCCGCAATGGTCGAGCGCTATCAAGCGTTGGTGACGACCCAAGGTGGTAAGGTACACCGTACAGAAGACTGGGGCCGTCGTCAGCTTGCGTACCCAATTCAGAAACTGGTGAAGGCACACTACTTGTGCTTCAACATCGAGTGCGGTCAGGCAACCCTCGACGAACTCGAACATTCTTTCCGTTACAACGATGCTGTATTGCGTCACCTTGTCATCAAGACTAAGACTGCTCAGACTGAGCCTTCAATCATGATGAAGCAAGTTGAGCGTGATGAGGCGCGTAAGGCATCTGCAGAGTCAATGTCGGACGACATTGAGTAATCCGGATTTGTTGTGAATCGGCTTGAGGTGCATGGTCAGGTCGCAGAGCTCTCCCCTTTAAGGTATACGCCGTCCGGGGTTCCAGTTCTCGAATTCTTACTAGCACATGAGTCCGAAGTTATTGAAGCAGGTCAACCACGTCGCATCACCTTTAGTATCACCGTGATTGCAATGGCAGATCTAGCACAAATGACAAACACGATAAGTTTGGGGCGCTCAGTAAACGTCCAAGGTTTTTTGGCTCCGGTTAGAAAAGATTCTCAAAAATACAGGCTGCATGCGCAGCGCATCGAACAAATTTGAATAGGGCATATCATGGCTTTCTTCGGTAAACGTAAAGAAAAAAAGAAGTTCACTCAACAAAACCCGCTTTTCAAGCGTCGTAAGTTTTGTCGTTTCAGCGCCGCTGGCGTTGATGAGATCGATTACAAAGATCTCGACACACTGCGCGATTTCATTCAAGAGAACGGCAAGATCATTCCTGCCCGTCTGACTGGCACCAAGGCGATTTATCAGCGCCAACTCGACTCGGCTATCAAGCGTGCACGCTTTTTGGCTCTGTTGCCTTTCACTGACAACCACAACTGATCCCGAGGCCTACCATGCAAATTATTCTTCTCGAAAAAGTCGTTAACGTAGGGAATCTCGGTGAAGTCGTGCGTGTGCGTGATGGCTACGCCCGTAACTTCCTGATCCCTCAGAAAAAAGCACGTCGTGCCACCGAGGCAGCGCTCAAAGAGTTTGAATTGCGCCGCGCAGAGCTTGAAAAAGTTCAGGCAGAAAAACTGGCTGCTGCGGAAGCACTCGGTAAGCGTCTCGAAAGCTTCGCAGTGAGCATCACGCAAAAGGCTGGTGTTGATGGCCGTCTGTTTGGTTCTGTTACAAACATGGACATCGCGGCTGGATTGGTTGCTGCTGGTTTTGCTGGTATCGAAAAAGCGCAAGTGCGTTTGCCTGAGGGTCCACTCAAGACCGTTGGTGAATTCCCTGTGCAAGTTGCTCTCCATCCGGATGTCGTGAGCAGCATCACAGTAGTCGTGGTTGGTGATCTCGTTTAAGATCGTCTCAAACCAAACAAAAAGCCGGCCTGTGCCGGCTTTTTGATTTTTAATACAAGTGCGATGCTCAGGTCAGACTCCTCGTTTCAGTTAGCACTTACCCGATGGCTTGCCGACCATGCATCGGAGCCTTCCTCTGTTCACATTGTCGACCTCGATGGTCACCGCTGTGTGATCAAACTGCGCAAGCCACGACTGACCGAAACGTTAATTTACCGGGTGCGTGTCGTGCGCGCTTGGCTGTTATCCTGTTTGTGCTGGCTTGCCTTGGGCGAGCGACCCTCTGTTCGCGTTCTCATGCGTACGACGCTAGACGATGAAGCGCGCAAACTACAGTTTTTCTCAAGTCATGGCTATAGGGTGCCGAAGGTTTGGAGGCATGAATCGGGCGTATTGGTGCTCGAGTACGTCGGTCAAGACCTTCCTTACTTAATCCGTATGGACACCCCCGCTGGGCGTTTTGTCTGGATGGATCGCGCAGCGCGAGATCTGGCGGCATTTCATCGTGCCGGCTTTGTGCATGGCGGCGCGCAGTTACGCAACTTGATGTGTGAGGGCGAGGTCATCACCAGGATCGATTTTGAGGAAAACATTGGCGAAGCATTGTCTCGTCCACTCGCTCAGGCCTATGATGTCTATCAGATGGTGTCTTCGATGGCGGGGTTGCGCGGTGAACACTTCGGTGTAACTGAACGGCAAGACTTGTCTCTGCGCTTGCTCCAGACCTATCTGGTTACGAATCCAGACCCATCTGTCAAACATGCGCTAAAGCGGTTTGGTCGTGCGATGGGCGGTGTTCAAAGATATCTTGGTTGGTTTTTAAAGTGCCTTCCTGGTCGAGATATCAGAGGATTCTTGTACGTCAGCGATGCCTTGCGGTTATCATTATCAGATGAATAACGCTCCTGATCCCCAACTCGAATACTTGCGTGTGCCTCCTCATTCCGTGGAGGCTGAACAGTCTGTATTGGGCGGCTTGTTGCTTGATAACGCAGCGTGGGAGCGCGTGACAGACGTCGTCAATGAAGAGGATTTTTATCGATTTGATCACCGTTTGATCTGGCATCACATTGCGAGGTTGATTAATTTATCTCGCGCTGCTGACGTCGTGACGGTTCACGAATCGATTGCTAGTGTTGGTAAGTCGGAAGAAGTGGGTGGCTTAGCCTACCTCAATGCGCTTGCTCACAATACCCCTTCGGCTGCGAACATTCGTCGCTACGCTGAAATCGTGCGTGAACGCTCTATGTTGCGCAAGCTCGTGAGTGTTGCGGATGAAATCGCGGCGACTGCGTTTAATCCGCAAGGAAAAGAGGCGCGCCAACTGCTTGACGAGGCCGAGTCCAAGGTTTTTAAGATTGCGCAAGAGGGGGCAAAAGCCACGACTGGTTTTCGCGAGATACAGCCCTTGCTCTCTGAAGTAGTAGAACGTATCGATGAGCTCTACCATCGTGAGGGCGACAATGATGTCACCGGCGTTCCAACAGGCTTTACAGATCTCGACCGCATGACGTCAGGTCTACAGGGCGGTGATCTGGTGATTGTCGCTGGTCGACCTTCTATGGGTAAGACCTCACTTGCGATGAATATCGCTGAACACGTCGCGATTGAGCACGGTTTACCCGTTGCTGTGTTCTCTATGGAAATGGGAGCCGTACAACTTGCGATGCGTATGCTGGGCTCTGTTGGCATGCTTGATCAGCATCGGATGCGAACAGGAAAGTTGCTAGCCGACGATTGGCCACGTGTGACCCACGCTGTCCAGCGCATGCAAGACGCGCAGCTTTATATCGATGAAACCCCAGCACTCAGTTCTGTCGAGGTGAGAGCACGGGCCCGCCGATTAGCGCGTCAGTGCGGGCGCTTGGGTTTGATCGTGATCGATTACTTGCAGCTGATGGGTGCAAGCTCCGCTGGTGAAAATCGTGCGACAGAAATTTCTGAAATCAGCCGTTCGCTGAAGGCGCTAGGCAAAGAGCTTGATTGTCCAGTGATTGCGCTTTCTCAGTTAAACCGAAGTCTTGAGCAGCGTCCAAATAAGCGTCCGGTCATGAGTGACTTGCGCGAGTCAGGTGCTATCGAGCAAGATGCCGATCTGATCTTATTTATTTACCGCGACGAAGTCTATAACCCCGACTCACCTGATAAAGGTACTGCTGAAATTATTGTCGGTAAGCAGCGTAATGGTCCCATCGGTACGGTGCGCTTGACCTTCCAAGGGTCCAGCACACGTTTCTTGAACTTTGCCGGTGGGTCGTCGCAGTCGGGTTACTAAACCAGCACGGCTCGAGCGTGCTTAGTTCAGGCTCGCAACTTCAGTTGGGACTGCTGCAATTTGTCGAGATTGAATCATTTGTTTGATTTTGACAGCATCCCCAATGCGTGTGCCTTTACCTTCTGCATTCAGCAGCACAATTGCGGTGTCGCGGTTGTTGATGCGTGCAACCATCACCAAGCATTGACCAGCCTCGTTGATAAAGCCAGTCTTGGAAACCTTGATGTCCCAAGTAGGATTGCTTACGAGCATGTTGGTGTTACGAAATAGGGTGGGGTGTCCAGCTGAGCGCACCTCGTGTTGATGATCGGTTGTGTAAAACCGAATGGCTGGACGTGAGGCAGAGGCTTGCAGCAACTTCACGAGGTCGCGCGGTGTGGAGACGTTTGCGCTCGATAGGCCTGTCGGGTCAACAAAGGTTGATTGAGCCATGCCGAGCTCGCGTGCTTTTGCATTCATTGCATTCACAAAAGCTGTCATGCCACCAGGATAGGTTCTTCCTAACGCATGTGCAGCACGATTCTCGGAAGACATCAGGGCTAGGTGCATCAAATCGCCACGAGTGTGTCGTGCTCCAACTGCGAGGCGCGAGCGGCTGTGCTTGACGACATCCACGTCCGCTTGCGTAATTTGTATGACTTCATCCATTGGAAGTTTTGCATCGACAACAATGACGGCAGTCATTAGCTTTGTGATGGATGCAATCGGCCGCACAACTTGTTCATTGCGCGAGTACAAAACGGCCTTGCTACTCAAATCTTGGACAAACACGACGTTTGAGCGTAAGCCGCCAGCAGCTGCAACGCCCGCTGCAGTTCCAGCTGCGCTCTTGCCGTGATTGGCAACTGGTACGACCGCTTTAGCACCACTCGTGGGTTTTGTATTGGTTGGATTGACAGCGCGATTACCTTGGGGTGCACCGGCAGGGGCAGCTTTTTTGTCAGGAGACTGACTCGGCGTAGCCGTTTTGGCTGTTTTGCCTGGCTGCTGTTTTTTCTTGGCGTTGGTGGTCTTCTTAGGCTTAGCCGGCTGTGTGGAGGACGTGCTGCTTGGGGTGGTTTGCTGAGCGATAGCACAGAGCGGCGAGGAAGCGATTCCCAAGCAGATTAAGCTCGAAATCCATGCCTTTTGTAGGGGTAAAGCAAGCGTCAAACGCATTCCCAGCGCCTCTTAAAGTATAAAAACCTGTCAAATTATATACTTAGAGACGTTAGTTAACCTAAAATTTTACGTAAATACGCAAAACATAGGGTTTATACCTACATTTGGGCGGACGTTACTGCTTGGTCAGCGCAAGTGCCAAATCAAATGCGGTGCGCAACGACGAGGGGTCAGCAACCCCTTTGCCAGCGATATCGAACGCTGTGCCGTGGTCAACACTGGTGCGTATGAAGGGCAGTCCGACGGTGATGTTGACGCCTTGATCTAAACCGAGGTACTTGATCGGGATCAGCCCTTGGTCGTGGTACTGGGCAACACAAATATCAAACTCGCCTTGGCGCGCACGCATAAAAACAGTGTCGCCTGGCCACGGGCCGGTGGCATTGATTCCCTGCGCGCGAGCAAGCGCGATAGCGGGTGCAATGATGTCTAAGTCTTCATTGCCAAATTTACGTTGCTCTCCTGCATGTGGGTTGAGTCCTGCAACAGCCACACGCGGGGCTTGTATACCCATCGCAAGACATGCGCGATGGGCGAGTTCAATGGTGCGTCGTTCGAGCTCAATCGTGAGGGTACGCGGTACTTCAGCGAGTGCGATATGTATGGTCGCGAGGATGACACGCAACTGGTCATTGACGAGCATCATGGCTACGTGTTCTGTGCCTGATTGCTGCGCAAGTATTTCAGTGTGGCCGGGAAAGTCTATGCCTGCTGCATGCATAGACTCTTTGTTTAGCGGAGCTGTGACGATTGCTCGCACCTGTTTGCGCATGGCGTCGTCGATGGCCATGTGCAAGGCATCAACGGCTGCACGTCCAGCACGCGCATCTACCCGTCCCAAGGGCAAGTCTGTTGGAAGCGGGGGAAGTGTAGGGCGCACATACATGCAGCCCGGCTGCAGTTCGAGGGGAACACTTTGCGCCGTCTCCACCGCAATACATCGCAGCGGTACCCCAAGCATTTGCACGGCTCGTTGGAGCGCGCCTAAGTCACCATACACCACGCATGGAGCACTCAGACCTTGCGCGTGGAGTTTGACCACTATCTCGGGGCCGATGCCTGCTGCATCACCAACGGTCAGTGCAACCGGCATCGACATTTACAGTACTTCCCCAGCATAGTCGGCGAGTCGTGATCGCTCGCCGCGCTGCAGTGTCACACTGCCTGCGTGTGGCCAGCCTTTGAAACGATCGACGACGAACGTCAGCCCCGAGCTGCCCTCTGTCAAGTATGGTGTATCAATCTGCGCGATGTTCCCGAGGCAAATAACTTTTGTGCCAGGGCCGGCGCGGGTGATGAGCGTCTTCATCTGCTTGGGCGTTAAGTTCTGCGCTTCGTCGATGATGAGATATTTGTTTAGGAATGTACGTCCACGCATAAAGTTGAGCGATTTGATTTTGATTTTTGATCGAATCAAATCAAGCGTCGTTGCACGACCCCATTCATTACCACCACCTTCGGCATCGCCCATGTTCAACACTTCCAGGTTGTCCTCGAGCGCACCCATCCAAGGTTGCATTTTTTCTTCTTCCGTTCCGGGTAGGAAGCCAATGTCCTCGCCGACTGGAACAGTTACGCGAGTCATGATGATCTCGCTGTAACGCTTTGTCTCTAGCACTTGCGCAAGACCCGCTGCGAGAGTCATGAGTGTTTTGCCAGTTCCCGCTTGCCCGAGTAACGATACAAAATCGCACTCAGGGTTCATCAACAGGTTCATTGCAAAATTTTGCTCGCGGTTGCGTGCCGTGACACCCCATACATTATTTTTCCCATGTGTGAAGTCACGTAGCGTAGCGAGGACTGCAGTTTTTCCGTTTACTTCTCGCACTTGTGCATATAAAGGCATGGAGCCTTCGAAATACACAAACTGATTCACCATAAACTGATGACATAACGGGCCGTTGATTCTGTAGAAAGTTGTGCCGCCTTGCTGCCACGACTCGACACCTTTGCCGTGCTTATTCCAGAAATTTTCTGGTAGTTCCAACATTCCCGTGTAGAGCAGGTCAGAGTCTTCGAGTACTTGATCGTTGAAGTAGTCTTCTGCAGACATCGATAGCGCACGCGCTTTAAGGCGCATGTTGATGTCTTTCGATACGAGGACGACCTCGCGTGTTGGATATTTATCTCGTAGGGCACGCACCACACCCAAAATTTGATTGTCCGCCTTACCCATTGGTAGGTCTGGCGGGAGGGTTCCCGACATGGCCGAGGTTTGGAAGAATAAGCGGCCAACGGCATCCTTGTGACCGAGTCCGCTGAGCGGTAAACCTTCGTCCAGCTGACTATGCTCTGCAACGAGCGTATCAAGCGAACGGCTGACTTGACGCGCGTTACGCGCGACTTCCGACATGCCTTTCTTTTGATGATCAAGCTCTTCCAGCGTCATCATGGGTAAAAAGACGTCATGCTCCTCGAAGCGAAAGAGTGACGAGGGGTCGTGCAGTAACACGTTGGTGTCTAGCACGAATAATTTACGCACGCCGGTCTCGGCCTTGGTCGTACGACGTGATGGAGACCGTGGAGCCGGTGATTTTTTTGAGACAGCTGCTTTACTTGGCGCGATCTCAGTGGAAAGAGCTGGCTTCGTTGTGATGGGAAGTTTGAATGCGCTGGGCTGCTCGTGCGCGCTCTCAGCTTGAGCGACGTCTCTTGCTTGGAGTGCTGGTACTGAGGGAGTTGGTTTGGTTGCGTAAGCTAGCTTGCCTTTCGTTGTCTGTGGAGCAGGAGGTAAGAGATCTAGTTCGGTGTCGTTCAACTCGAGTATTGCGGCAGGGCGGGTGGGCAGCTTGGGCAACGGCATACGAGACAATCTCCTGGGGTCACAACAGTCGGAAAAATCAGGTCAAACTACTTGCAGCTTGGAGCACTTCTTGTGCGTGGCCAGGAACCTTCACTCCCCGCCATGCCTGAACAAGTTTTCCACGTGCATCGATCAGAAACGTGCTGCGTTCGATGCCACGCACCTGTTTCCCATACATTTGTTTCATTTTGATGACATCGTACGTGGTGCAAACAACTTCGTCCGTGTCTGCAATCAGTGGGAAAGGGAGTTCAAGTTTTTTACTGAAGTTTTCATGGGATTTAAGAGAGTCACGTGAAACGCCAATCACGACGCAGCTTTGCGCTAAAAATTGGTCGTGTAAATCTCTAAAGTTTTCAGTCTCTGTTGTGCAGCCGGGTGTATTGTCTTTTGGATAAAAATACAGAATCACTCCACGCCCTGCACATTGTTTGAGCGTAATCTCACCGAACGTGCTGATCGCCTTGAAGGCGGGTGCAGCTTTCCCAATCTGTACCGTGGTCATGTTTGAGGGGCTCCGTTAGAAGGGTGCTCTGGCAGCAAAGCGGCGATGACTTGACGACCTTCAGCCATGAGAATGTTGTAGGTGCGCGCGGCGGCTTGGGTGCTCATGCATTCCACACCGACTCCAGCCTGTAGAAGCGGCAGCAAGATAGTGTGGGCGAGCATGCATTGGCGATTACCTGTTCCCACTAGCAACACTTCGGGGCGCGTGCCTTCGATGCTGGGCCCGCTTGATTCGGTGGCGTCTAAAAACGCCATGGGATCTAAGGGGGCGAACTTAAGCCCTGCCGCTTGAAGCAGCAATGCTGTCGTAATGTCGGTGGGGGAGGTCGCAGGCCAATGTTCGACGGTGCCCAGGGGGCCAAAGGCAATCGCGTGGTTAAAACGCGTCTGGTTGATTTCGACAAAGCCGTCACCGTATCCTGTGACGGTGTTCAGTGCCGAGTTGGTATCAGTATGAAGCTTCAATCAATACTCCGGCAGGTTCAGTTGATAATAGCGCAATCGTTCGTCCCGTGCGATGACAGTCTGTGAGGTCTTTCCTAGGGGAAATCTGGATTTTTGTGGGTTTTTGGCCTCGATTTGCCGGGTAGCCCGTGATGCGCTAGATTATGGGGTTTTGCTGCACTGCAAATAAAGTACTTTTTAAGCTGCACCACTAAGGATTTAGCATGAAGAAGTTTCCCCGCATCGAGCGGTTACCTCCCTACGTATTCAATATCACCGCTGAGCTCAAAATGGCTGCCCGCCGGCGGGGTGAGGATATTATCGATATGTCGATGGGTAACCCAGATGGCGCGACGCCAGCACATATCGTTGAAAAGTTGGTCGAAGCTTCCGAGCGTCCCACAACGCATGGTTATTCGGTGTCTAAGGGCATTCCACGTTTGCGTAAGGCCATATCTGATTGGTACCAACGCCGCTACCAGGTAGCGATCGACCCTGATTCAGAGGCGATTGTGACGATCGGCTCTAAAGAGGGTCTGGCGCACTTAATGCTAGCGACACTTGATTCTGGCGACACCGTGCTCGTGCCAAACCCCAGCTATCCGATTCACATATACGGCGCTGTCATCGCAGGCGCGAATATTCGTTCCGTGCGCATGACGCCAGGCGTCGACTTCTTTGAAGAACTTGAGCGGGCGGTAAGAGAATCAATTCCAAAGCCCAAAATGATGATTTTGGGTTTTCCGAGTAATCCAACTGCACAGTGCGTGGATCTGCCGTTCTTTGAACGCGTGATCAAGCTTGCTCGTGAACATGACATTATTGTGGTTCACGATCTTGCATACGCAGATATTTGTTTCGATGGATATCAAGCGCCGTCTATCATGCAAGTAGAGGGTGCGCGTGACGTGGCCGTTGAATTTTTCACCATGAGTAAGAGTTACAACATGGCCGGATGGCGCGTTGGCTTCATGGTGGGTAATGCTGAGCTCGTCAGCGCGCTGGCGCGTATTAAAAGCTATCACGACTACGGCACATTTACCCCTATTCAAGTTGCATCGATTGCGGCGTTGGATGGTCCCCAGGATTGTGTGCAAGAGGTTGTACAAAAGTACCAGAGCCGTCGCGACGTGTTGGTCAAGGGCTTGCATGAAGCCGGGTGGATGGTTGAAAACCCCAAGGCTTCCATGTACATCTGGGCGCACATTCCTGAGCCTTATCGGGCAAAAGGATCGTTAGAGTTCGCGAAACGTATTCTCGAGGAAGCAAAAGTCGCGGTCTCGCCAGGTATTGGTTTTGGCGAGTATGGCGATGAATATGTGCGGTTTGCATTAATTGAAAATGAACAGCGGACCCGACAGGCGGTGCGCGGTATTAAAGAAATGTTTCGCAAGGATGGATTGCTGTAATGGACTCAATCAAAGTTGGCCTGCTTGGGCTAGGTGTCGTCGGGGGCGGAACCTGGAAAGTGCTTCGTCGTAACGCCCAGGAAATCGCGCGTCGTGCGGGACAAACAATTGAAGTGACGCGTATCGCTGTTCGTGACGTTGAGAAAGCGCGTGCGCTCGTCGGCCCCTCGATTAAAGTTGATGCCGATCCCAAAGCTTTGGTGCGTGATCCATCGATCGATATTGTTGTCGAGCTGATGGGCGGAGACACGCTTGCGCGTGAGTTAGTGCTTGAAGCGATTGCGCAGGGCAAACACGTTGTCACTGCGAATAAAGCATTGCTCGCCAAACACGGTACGGAAATTTTCGCGGCTGCCTCTGCCAAGGGGGTTGTGGTCGCATTTGAGGCTGCCGTGGCCGGCGGCATACCAATTATCAAAGCGATCCGCGAAGGTTTGACTGCGAACCGTATTGAGTGGGTTGCTGGAATCATCAACGGCACAACAAACTTCATTTTGTCTGAGATGCGTTCGCGCGGACTGCCGTTTGCGACGGTTTTAGCGGAAGCGCAAAAGCTTGGCTATGCTGAAGCAGATCCAACCTTTGATATTGAAGGTGTTGACGCTGCGCACAAGTTAACTCTCTTGGCCTCGCTGGCATTCGGCATACCGGTTCAGTTTGAGCGTGCCTACGTAGAGGGCATCTCTAAGCTGGCTGCTGACGATATCAAGCTAGCGGAGCGCTTAGGCTATCGGATCAAGTTGCTCGGTATCACTAAGCGCCGCCCAGAAGGAATCGAATTACGTGTCCATCCTGCGCTAGTGCCTGCCAAGTCAATGTTGGCGAATGTCGAAGGTGCGATGAACGCAGTGTTGATTCGCGGGGACGCCGTTGGGCAGACGCTCTATTACGGTAAGGGAGCGGGTGAGGAGCCGACCGCTTCGGCTGTGGTGGCCGATCTTGTCGATGTGACCCGCTTGCTAAATGCCGATCCTGAGCATCGCGTGCCACATCTCGCGTTTCAACCCGACGCAATGGCCGACACGCCGATACTGTCGATTGATGATGTGATCAGCTCGTACTACTTGCGTATGACCGTTGCGGATCAACCTGGCGTCTTGGCTGATATCGCCCGCGTATTTTCTGATGGCGGGATTTCAATTGGTTCGATGATTCAACAACCCTCGGATGCGGACGGTAATGCGGATCTTGTGTTCCTGACGCACGAGGCAGTCGAGCGTAATGTGAACGCAGCCATTGCTAAGATCGAAGCAATGCCTTTTGTGCGTTCGAACGTGACACGTTTGCGTATGGAAAGTTTGTCATGAAATATGTTTCAACACGCGGCGGTATGGATGCGCAGGGATTCTCTGACATTCTGCTTGAGGGCCTCGCGCCAGATGGTGGCTTGGCGATTCCCCAAGAGTTACCCAAAGTCTCAGCCGAGACACTCGAATCTTGGCGCAAGTTGCCGTACCACGCGCTAGCGGCCGAGGTGCTTGGTCTTTTCGTATCTGATATTGAACGTGCTGACCTACAAGCGATGACGCGTGCAGCATATTGCAAAGCTTCGTTCAAAACCGATGAGATCGTTCCTGTGCGTGCGTTGGACAACGGATTATCACTGCTTTGTGTATCCGAAGGACCAACGTTGGCCTTTAAAGACATGGCAATGCAGTTTCTAGGTCAGGTCTTTCCTTACGTGCTGCGTAAGCGCAACACAACGCTCAACATTTTGGGTGCAACCTCTGGCGATACAGGCTCGGCGGCTGAGTATGCGATGCGTGGCAAGGATGCGGTAGCCGTCTTTATGCTCTCGCCTCATGGTCGCATGAGCGCGTTTCAACGTGCCCAAATGTATTCGCTGCAAGATGCCAATATTCATAATATCGCCGTCAAGGGCGTCTTTGATGAAGCGCAAGATGTTGTGAAGGCGCTGGCAGGCGATTTGCCTTTTAAGTCAAAGTACCGACTCGGTGCAGTGAACTCAATCAATTGGGCACGTATTGCGGCTCAGGTGGTGTATTACTTTCATGGATGGTTGCGTGCGACGAATGCGTCAGGACAGCAAGTTTCCTTCAGCGTGCCATCGGGCAATTTTGGGAATATCCTTGCCGGACATATCGCGCGCATGATGGGATTGCCGATCCGTCGGCTAGTGCTGGCGACAAACGAAAATAACGTATTGGAAGAGTTTTTCCGTACAGGTATTTATCGCCCACGCGCTGCTGCTCAGACTTACGCGACATCGAGCCCATCGATGGATATTTCGCGTGCTTCCAATTTTGAGCGATTTGTTTTTGATCTGGTCGGAAGAGATCCAGCACGCGTGGCGGGTTTATGGCGTGAGCTTTCGGCAAACGGACATTTTGATTTGTCCGCTTATTTGCCTACGTTCGAACGCGAGTATGGTTTTGTCGCCGGGTTTAGTACGCACCAAGACCGTCTCAATACGATTCGCGCCGTCAAACAGAAAACGGGGGTCTTGATTGATCCGCACACGGCAGATGGCGTGAAGGTCGCTGCTTCTTATGTCGAGCCAGGCATCCCCATGTTAGTGCTCGAAACTGCATTGCCAGCTAAGTTTTCTGAGGTTATTCAGGAGGCGCTTGGTGCGCCGGCCCCAGTCCCTGCAGGTTTGGAAAATTTAGAGTCGTTGCCTCAAAAAGTAACCGTATTGCCTTGTGACGTTGCAAGTGTCCGCGCATACATTACTGAGCACGCGAGCGTCTAACGATGCAGTACCTCACGCTAGGGCATTTCTTTGCAGTTGGCCTTGGCGCTGCTCTCGGGGCCTGGTTGCGCTGGATCTTGGCGATTTGGTTGAATCAACCGAGTAGTCTGATGCCTTGGGGTACTGTTGTCGCCAATCTTGTTGGCGGCTATTTAATTGGTTTGTCTTTTGGGTTTTTCTCTACCCTTCCAGCGCTTCCGCCTTTCTGGCGCTTATTTATCGTGACGGGCTTGCTCGGGGGATTGACGACCTTCTCAACGTTCTCGGCGGAGACTGTAGCGATGCTCGAGGAAGGCCGCCTTGCGATGGCCGCGCTATACGCAGGAGTCAGCCTCGCTGGATCTTTGGTCCTCACCTATCTAGGCTTGGTGACAGTTCAGTCCCTGCGTGGGTGAGAAGTGTTGCAGTAGAGCTCCCGCCGCATCGATCCCGCTGCGTACAGCGCCCTCCAGAACCGCAGGGTAGCCCGTGTCCGTCCAGTCTCCTGCAAGCGTCAGTTGTGGCCATGGAGTGCTTGTTGAAGGCCTAGGTAAGCTTGGACGCGCATCAAACGTGGCGCGTTTTTCAACAATTAATCGATGGTGGATCACGCGCGGCAGTGCACCGATCGCATCCCGGTGTCGCTGACATTGTGTGCGGATTTGTGTGCTGATTGCGTCAACCAGTAACGTACGATCAATCTTTAGCAAGTCTGGGGCATCGCTCACGACAACCGTCACTTGAGTCGGATGATCGGGGCGACTAAACATCCACTGTCCATACTGATGAGACGCTGTGCTTTCATCCAACATCATCATTTGTCGGGGCAGGGACCATGGTTTTTCGAGCTGGAGAGTCAGTGTCGCGATCGCACGATAATCAAAATTTTCTATGCATCGTCGCAGTTCGTTAACGGTTGAGTTGCTATCGTTTAGGCAGTTGTCGAGGATGCGCCGAGCCGCGTAGGGAGGAACCGCAACAACGCACGCATCGAAACGTTCGTGATCCACATCAACGCCATCCGCGTGCGGTTGCACGCTGCGAACAATGTGGCGATAACGCATGGTGACCTGCTGTGCAGCGATGTTAGGCCAAAGAGACGAGAGATCAACGCGCGGTACAACAAGATCTGAGTCGGCGCGTGTGCCACCCAAGCCATCGCGTAGGACATTCAGAAAAAGTTGCGCACACGCTTGGTGTAGAGGAGTGTTCAGTGCGGCGAGACACAGCGGTTCCCAGATCTTGCGTATTAGGGTCGTAGACTGTTTGTGTTGCCTCAGTAAGTCTAAAACGTCTTGACCTGGGCGGGCGCGCCAATTGTGCAGCCGCAGTGAGATCGACATACGCAACGCGGATGCGCGCTCAGCCAGCGTGAGGCCTCGAGCGAAACTCAGCGCCCAAACAAGATGTAGAGGAGCAATGAGTCGAGGTGCATGCAAACGAAAAGTCCCATCGGCACTTTCCAAGGTGAGGGGGATCCGAGAGAGCAAGGACTCTTGTTGACGACTCGGTGAAAGTTGCTGAATCAATGCCAAGGACGCGCTGTAGGCACCGAGCATGAGGTGTTGGCCGTTATCGATTGTGCCCAGTTGTGGGTCGTTTACGCCACGTGCACGACCCCCGGGCGTGCCTGAAGCTTCAAAGACGGTGACGGTGGCGCCCGCATTGTTCAGTGCAACCGCTGCAGCGAGTCCCGCCCAGCCTGCGCCAATGACCGCGAAATTCACGCGCGGGTTTCCGTCCGGCGAATTTGCTTGACGACACTGCGTCCGGCTCCAACAAAGTTTTTCCAGGCTAGCCAGAGCTTACGCACAGGTGTCAATGAAATGCGCTGATGTAGTACTTGCCATTGATCGTGTTGAATTTCGTCGAGCAGTGCGTAATAGATTGCGGCCATCATCAGGCCAGGGCGCTGCGCACGTTGTTCCTGAGGGGGAAGTGCGTCGATCGCTTCCCGATATAACCCGCGAGCGCGAGCTCCTTCGAATTCCATCAGCGCTACAAATTTTTCTGAATATTGACTATTCAAAATATCCGCAGCGCGGACTTCGAACTTTTGGAGGTCGCTGATTGGTATGTAAATGCGACCACGCCGAGCATCGTCTCCGACGTCTCGAATGATATTCGTCAACTGAAACGCAATGCCGAGTTTGCTTGCATACTTCAAAATCTCTGGGCTCTGCGTACCAAAGATACCAGCCGATAGTTCGCCCACCACACCGGCAACATGCCAACAATATTTTTCTAGCGCAGGCCAATCTAGGTAGCGCGTTTGATCAAGATCCATCTCCATGCCATCGATAATGGCTAAGAGACGTTCGCGTGTAATGTGAAAGGGTTTGAGCCAAGGGGTCAGTGCCTGCGTGACAGGGTGCTCTGCCTTATCTTGGTACATCGCTTCGACCTGTGTACGCCACCAAGCAAGCTTGATGCGAGCAATGGAGGCGTCGGTGCATTCATCGACGACATCATCGACTTCACGACAAAATGCGTACAGTGCTGTAATTGCAAGGCGTCGGTCTGGTGGGAGAAAAAGGAACGCGTAATAAAAGCTTGAGCCGCTTTTTGCCGCTTTTTCTTGACAGTATTCGCTCGGGGTCATTGTGTCATCGCCAAAGTGCTCGCCAAAGCATTGTTATCCAGTCTGCTGACCGCAATACCGGCCGCTTATTAAACACATCACCATGTACGCGTTCAATTTTTTCAAGAATTCTTAAACCGCCTTGAACAATTAAACGAAGTTCAAGTCCGATTCTTCCGGGCAGTCGTCTGCCCAGCGGATATCCGAAGTGTAACAACGTACGACACTCAGCAATCTGCTCGGCCATGAGATTTCGCCATGCCTGCGTGCATTCGCCTCGCGCGATGATGTCCTCTGTGACCCTAAAGCGCGTGAGTGCATCCTTGGGGAGATACACACGATCTTTTTTCCAGTCGATCGCAACATCTTGCAGAAAATTCACGCGTTGCAGGGCGCTGCAAATCGCGTTTGATTCTTCAATGGATTGTGTATCTGTTGTTTGATAGAGGTGCAGCATCAGGATCCCGACTGGATTTGCAGAAAGCCCGCAATAGGCCATGACGTCTGCATTGTCGCGATAGCGAGTTTGTGTGAGATCCTGTTCGAAGGCAGACAGCAAATCGAAAAATGGTTGAAAAGGAAGCTTGTGTGCGTCGATAGCCTGACCCAAAGGTATAAAAATCTTGCCGAGTGATTCTGGTAGCCGCGCACTTTCAGGGCGATTCGACTCGAGCAAGCTCAACGCGTGGCGGTACTGAGCAAGTTCCGCTAAACGCTGCGCGGCATTGGCATCCCCCTCGTCGGCGATATCGTCCGCGCTTCGAGCAAAGCGATAGATTGCCAGCACCGCGGCGCGCAGATGGGCCGGCAGCAGCCTAGAAGCAACAGGGAAATTCTCGTAATGATCAACGGCCATAGGTAAATTATGCTTAACCTCGCAGGGTGCGCGCAAGTTGCAGTGTAGGGCAAGCTCTGGCTTCCCCCCTGCGGTAGACTCTCATCTTAGGCGCATCGCGCGCCAGAGCGATTCATGGCCAAAATTAAAACTATCTTTGCGTGTTCCGAATGCGGTGGTGTCAGCCCGAAGTGGCTTGGCCAGTGCCCTCATTGTCACGCTTGGAACACGCTAGAGGAGTCGCGCGACACGATAGGCTCCTCTCAGGCGGAGCAACACCGTTATGCACCGCTCGCAACCGCCAGTCCGTTGCGAAGTCTTTCGGACGTGGAGGCCCTTGAGCTGCCTCGTATGTCGACTGGGATTCCGGAGTTCGATCGCGTGCTCGGGGGCGGATTAGTTGCGGGCGCAGTCGTATTGATTGGCGGGGACCCCGGAATCGGGAAGTCGACCCTATTGCTGCAGGCGTTGGTTGCGATGTCCGGCGCCTCTCGTGTGCTGTACGTCACAGGCGAGGAGTCCGCTGAGCAGGTGGCGCTGCGTGCACGCCGTCTAGGGTTATCGGGAGGATCGGTCGATTTATTTGCAGAAATTCGACTGGAAGCTATCCAAGCCGCGTTGTTGGAGCAAAAGCCTGCTGTTGCTGTCATCGATTCGATTCAGACCATTTATTCGAGCGAACTGACTGCTGCACCGGGATCAGTCTCTCAGGTCAAGGAGTGCGCCGCGCAATTGACACGTTTGGCTAAGCAGGCGGGTGTTCCGATTGTGATGATCGGCCACGTCACGAAAGATGGCACGCTCGCAGGTCCTCGAGTGTTGGAGCACATTGTGGATACTGTGCTGTACTTCGAGGGCGATACACACTCTTCTTTTCGCTTGGTGCGTGCATTTAAAAACCGATTTGGCGCTGTCAACGAGTTGGGTGTCTTTGCGATGACGGATCGTGGCTTGAAGGGGGTATCCAACCCATCGGCACTCTTCTTGTCGCAACATTCGTCACAGGTGTCTGGGTCATGCGTGATGGCGACCCAAGAAGGTACACGCCCATTGCTGGTGGAAATACAAGCTCTCGTGGATACAGCCCATGTACCGAATCCCCGTCGCTTGTCCGTGGGCTTGGAGGGTAACCGCCTCGCCATGTTATTGGCTGTCTTGAATCGGCATGCGGGCGTATCTACGTCCGATCAAGACGTATTTGTGAATGCCGTTGGCGGCGTCCGAATCACGGAGCCTGCTGCAGATTTGCCCGTATTGCTTGCGATTATTTCTTCCTTGCGCGATCGACCGCTACCCAAAGGTTTATTTGCTTTTGGTGAGGTTGGTTTGGCAGGCGAGGTACGGCCTGCGCCGAGGGGGCAGGAGCGCTTGCGCGAAGCCGCAAAACTCGGCTTTTCCATTGCGATCATCCCAAAAGCGAACGCACCGCGACAGGCGATCGAGGGTCTAGAGGTCTGGGCCGTCGATAGGCTACAGGATGCTTTGGATCGATTGCGCGCATGAAGACTCTACCCTTAATTTTTAAGCAATGCTGGCGAGACGCTCGCGCGGGTGATTTGCGTTTGCTCGCGTTGGCAGTACTGATCGCAGTGGCGGCGGTGACAAGCGTTGGGTTCTTGGCGGATCGCGTGGGCCGCGCGCTGGAGAGGGATGCCGCACAGATGCTTGGTGCCGATCTCGTGGTCGAATCGCCAAGTGCTATTCCAGATGCTTGGTTATCCCATGCGCGGGACGCTGACTTACGTACCGTCCGGAGTTGGCAGTTTCCTTCGATGGTAGGAGGCGATGCAGGATTGATG
>JACCDO010659691.1_pt1 | contig 23153 bp, 21 predicted proteins | sample 7446101 | NCBI WGS metagenome assembly JACCDO01 (sample SAMN15323440, study PRJNA562643) | freshwater metagenome | isolation source: river surface water | place: USA:Blue River Watershed | collected 2017-08-16
CGCTCGCGGCAGAAGCCGCAGCACTCATGGAAAACAACCGCATCACCAGCGTGTTGGTGGTCAATGCGGCAGACGAATTGGTCGGTGCGCTCAACAGCCACGACCTCATGAAAGCCAAAGTGATATGACGCCCATTCAGGTCTTTGCGCCCGAATTGCTTTTGCGTGCGCAGGGCATCCGTGGCTTGCTGCTCGACGTCGATGGCGTGCTCACCGATGGCGGACTTTATGTGGGTGAAACCGGCGAGTCCTTCAAGCGCTTTCACACCCTGGACGGCTATGGGCTGCGCCTTGCGCGCCTGCATGGTTTTGCCTTGATGGTCGTCTCGGGCAAGGATTCCCCAGCGCTGCGTCAGCGGCTCAAGGCCTTGAAAATCGAACACCTGCATTTGGGCGCCGATCCCAAGTTGCCCCAGGCCGAAGCGGCCCTGAAAGCCTGTGGGCTGGACTGGTCAGAAGTTGCAGTGGCCGGTGACGATTGGCCCGATGCCCCGCTCATGGCCAAAGCGGGCTTGGCGTTTGCGCCGCCCACAGCACACCCCGAGATTCGCCACCTTGCGCATCACGTCACCCTCGCCCAAGCGGGTGCAGGCGCTGTGCGCGAGATCTGCGATGTGTTGCTCATGGCGCGCGGGGCGTATGTCGATGCGTGGGATCAGGCCTTGAACAGCCAAGTGGGTCATTGAAGCACCAACGCCATGCCGCAAACCAATTCTGCACGCCCAAGTCTTTCAGTGAGCAACGCCGTTTGGCGCGTGTGGGCCACCTTCGCGGACTTGGCCTTGCGCGCGCTTCCTCTTCTGGTGCTCAGCCTCTTGGCATTGCTCAGCCATTGGCTGATCAGCAATGCACCGCAGCCCGATGCCGAGCAAAAAAGCAAAACCGTGAGCAAGTTGCCCGACTACGTGATGCACGACTTCACCACTTTGCGCTACGACAAAACCGGCTTACTTCGCGCTCGCCTATCGGGCCAACAAATGCGCCACTTGCCCGATCAAGATGTGTTTGAAGTGGATCGCCCCAAGCACGAGCAGTGGGATACCAATGGCAAGCTCACGCGCTCATTGGCGCGCAAAGGCATCAGCAACGCAGACGGCAGTGAAATCCAGTTGCTCACTGATGTTGAAGTGATTCGCCACAAAAAAGCGGGGCAGACCAACGACCATGACCTTGACATGAGGATCACAGGTCGGTTTTTGTACCTCAAGTCGGCAAGCGAACAAATCAGCTCGCACTTGCCGGTGGTCATTGAAAAAGGCAAAGACCGCTTTGCAGCCAATGGCATGGTTTACGACAACCTGAGCCAGCAGCTCTTGCTTCAAGGCGAAGTGAAAAGCCGCTTTACGCCACCGCAACGTCGATGACACGCCCAGCGCATCAGCGGGCTAAAACAACAAACCCCCAGTGAAGGGGGTTTTCTCATGCTGATCTGAACCACGCCATGCCTGTGGCATGGGCGTCAGAACATCAACAAAAAGGGATCAGCCTTCGCGATCGCGACGGCCACCGCCACCATAAGGGCTGCGGAAACCACCTTCACGGGGACCGCCGCCATCACGGCGGGGACCACCGAAACCGCCGGTGCGGGGAGGACGGGGTTCAAGCGGACGGGCTTCGTTGACCACCAAGTTGCGGCCACCCATGTCTTTGCCATGCATGCCATTGATGGCGGCTTGGGCTTCAGAGTCAGAGGCCATTTCAACGAAACCGAAACCTTTTGATCGGCCGGTGTCGCGCTCCATCATGACCTTGGCACTGGTGACAGCGCCAAAAGCCGAAAAAGCCTGATTGAGATCGCCATCGCGAACGGAATAGGGCAGGTTGCCCACGTACAGTTTGTTACCCATTGAGGGAACTCCAAAAGAGACAAGAAAACAGCGATGGAGTTCCAGGGTAGCTCATTGGCTTGCACACCACCTAGCAGAAATCGTCCGATCACCCACCTGCGTCGAAATGACGCAAGTTGCATAATTATTGACCAGACCCTGTCTGTCAACCCCCGTGTTTACACGGAATTTAGTGATTTTTTTCGTTCACCAACTCACTTCGCGGTCTGGTGTGGACGAAATCTTGTGAATCGTGAGGTCTGCCCCCTCGAATTCCTCTTCTTGGTCCAGGCGCAAACCCGAGATGAAATGAATGGCGCCGTACACCACCGCGCCGCTCAGCAAAGCCCAGGCCACGCCCAGCAAAGTGCCCAGCAATTGGGCCATGGGGCTCACGCCACCCAGCCCGCCCAGCGCGGGCAGACCAAAAACCCCCGCAGCCAAACCGCCCCAGGTACCGCACAAACCGTGCAGCGGCCACACGCCCAACACATCGTCGATGCGCCAGCGGTTTTGGGTGATGGTGAACATGGCCACGAACAGGCCACCAGCAATCAGGCCCACGACCAACGCCCCCATGGGGTGCATGACGTCCGAGCCAGCGCACACGGCAACCAACCCGGCCAAAGGCCCGTTGTGAACAAAGCCGGGGTCGTTTTTGCCAACCACCAAAGCGGCCAGCGTGCCACCCACCATGGCCATGAGCGAGTTGACCGCAACCAGGCCGGACATCTTGTCGAGCATCTGTGCGCTCATCACGTTGAAGCCAAACCAGCCCACGATCAGAATCCACGCACCCAGCGCCAAAAAGGGAATGCTTGAAGGTGGATGGGCAGACACCGCGCCATCTTTGCGGTAGCGGTTTGAGCGGGCACCCAACCAGATCACAGCTGGTAAAGCGATCCAGCCCCCCACGGCGTGGACCACCACCGAGCCAGCAAAATCGTGGAACTCTTCGCCAAACTGGGCCTTGAGCCAAGCCTGAACGCCAAAGTGCTGATTCCAGGCAATGCCTTCAAAAAACGGGTAGATAAAGCCGACGATAACGGCAGTTGCCACCAATTGGGGGTAAAAGCGAGCACGTTCAGCAATACCGCCAGAAATGATGGCAGGGATGGCGGCAGCAAAAGTGAGCAAGAAAAAGAACTTCACCAAGTCGTAGCCGTTGCGTTGAACCAGCTCAGAGGCCGGCACCAAAAAGCCTGTTCCATAGGCCACCACATAGCCCACCAAGAAATACACCACCGTCGAGACACTGAAATCAACCAAGATCTTGACCAGAGCATTGACTTGGTTCTTTTTGCGCACCGTGCCCAACTCCAAAAAGGCAAAGCCTGCGTGCATGGCCAGCACCATGATGGCGCCTAAAAGGATAAAGAGCGCATCTGCTGCGCCCGGTATTGGTGCATTCATCGGAATTCCTTGGAAAGTCGGATTTGTTTTGGTGCAAAAAAAGGGTCTGATGCCCTATGCACCACGAATCAGCAAAAAGTGCACCATCGCTGATCATGGTCATTTATTAAATGGGGTCAGATTACATTTTTGTTCCAAAAATGTAATCTGACCCCATTTAATAATGCTCATTTAATAAATACAGAGGGTCGGGCAGACTTGCTCAAAATGCGCTGAAAACAAAGGCATTGCTATACTGAAAATCCATGTCTTTCATCACCCAGCCCCGCTCGTTGGTCTTGCCCAAACCCCTGCGTTTGCGCTCTGGCGCCACCCTTACCGGAGTGCGCATGGCTTACGAGATGTACGGTGAGCCCAATGCCGATCAGTCCAATGTGGTGCTGGTCTGCCATGCCCTCAATGCCTCTCACCATGTGGCCGGCCATTACGCCGACGATCCCAACAATGTGGGTTGGTGGGACAACCTCATTGGCCCAGGCAAAGCCGTCGATACCAACCGCTTTTGCGTGATCGGTGTCAACAACGTGGGGTCGTGCTTCGGCTCCTACGGCCCACTGGACCTTCACCCCGAAACTGGCCAGCCCTGGGGCGGCGACTTTCCTGTGGTCACGGTGGAGGACTGGGTTGATGCCCAAGCGGCTTTGCTCGACGAGCTGGGCATCGCGAAACTGGCTGCCGTCATGGGTGGCAGCTTGGGCGGCATGCAGGCCCTGAGCTGGACCCTGCAGTACCCCGATCGCGTAGGCCATGCCGCTGTGATTGCCAGCGCACCCAATCTCACCGCAGAAAACATTGCTTTCAACGAGGTGGCGCGCCGCGCCATCGCCACCGACCCCGACTTCCATGACGGCCACTATGCCCGTCACGGCGTTTTGCCAAAACGTGGATTGCGCATCGCGCGCATGATCGGCCACATCACCTACCTCAGCGATGACGTGATGAACGAAAAGTTTGGCCGACTCCTGCAAGACCGTACCGACTTTCAATACACCACTCAAGACATCGAGTTCCAGATCGAAAGCTATTTGCGCCACCAAGGCAATAAGTTCAGCGAATACTTCGACGCCAACACGTATTTGCTGATCACCCGTGCGCTTGACTATTTCGATCCAGCCCGCACACATGGTGGCCAGCTCTCACGCGCTTTGGCCGCGGCCAAGTCCCGCTTTTTGGTGGTGAGCTTCAGCACCGACTGGCGCTTTGCCCCTTCGCGCAGCCGCGAAATTGTCAAGGCCCTGCTCGACAACGGCTTGCCGGTGAGCTATGCCGAGATCGACGCCCCGCACGGCCACGACGCTTTCTTGCTCAACGATCCGCGCTACCACGCTGTGGTGCGCGCCTATTTCGATGGCATTGAAAAAGGAGGGCATGGCGCATGAGCGATTGGCCCACCATGAATCGGCTTGCTGAGCTGGTGCCACACGGCAGCCGTGTGCTCGACCTCGGCTGTGGCGACGGCGCACTGCTGCATCACTTGCAAACCACCAAGGGCTGCACGGGATATGGCGTTGAAATTGACGACAGCAATGTGCTGGCTTGCATCAAGCGCGGCGTTTCGGTGATCCAGCTCAACCTCGACCAAGGCCTGAGCACCTTTGCTGACCAAAGCTTTGACGTGGTCTTGCAGATCGACACCTTGCAACACCTTCGCAATGCAGAAACCATGTTGCGCGAAACCGCGCGGGTGGGTCGCATGGGCATCGTGGCCTTCCCCAACTTTGCGCACTGGCCTAACCGCCTGCGCGTGCTGGCTGGGCGCATGCCCGTCACCAAGCGTTTGCCTTACCAGTGGTATGACACGCCCAACATTCGCGTGGGCACGTATGCCGACTTTGAAGTCTTGGCGGGCAAAAATGGGTTTCGGATTTTGGATGCGTTCGGCATCGAGCAAGGCCAGCAAGTCCGACGCTGGCCCAACCTTCTGGCATCGACCGCCGTTTTCAAATTCGACCGGCCTTGACAGGCTGTCACCACCAGGGACAGCCCTTTCATTAGCCTCAACCACCATGTTGCCTCCCCATTTCCACCGTTTGCCACCCACAGCTGACATTGGCACAGCAACCCGTCCTGACCCCCATGAACGAAGTCAACACCATAAGCGAACAACTCTGCGAAGTCGGCCACAGCCTCTTCGCCCGTGGCTATGTGCACGCCACTGCGGGTAACCTGAGCGCTAGGCTTTCTGACGGCAGCGTGCTCATCACGCCCACCGATGCGTGTTTGGGTCGCTTGCAGCCCGATGAGCTCGCCCACGTTTCAGCCGGAGGTGAACATTTGCGCGGCGGCAAGCCCAGCAAAACCTTGGTCTTGCACCGCCGCATTTACGAAGCTTCGCGTGCGCACAGCCCCAACACTTCGGCCATCATTCACACGCACAGCACCCATTTGGTCGCCGCCAGCCTCTTGCCCCAGCCAGTGGCTTACCAAGGCCTTTGCGGCGAATTGCTTCCCCCCATCACGCCTTACTTTGTGATGAAAGTCGGACACGTGCCCCTGGTGCCTTACCACCATCCCGGCGCCGCAGAGGCGGCCGATTGGGTGGCGCAGGCCATCGCCACCTACGGCCAAGCGGGCAAGCCTTTGCGCGCGGTCATGTTGGCGCGCCTGGGCCCCAACGTTTGGCACGACACGCCCTTTGCCGCCATGGCCACACTCGAAGAGTTGGAAGAAACCGCCAAGCTTTGGCTGATGCACTCGGCGCGTGATCAGGCGCGCATTCAGCCTTTGAGCCCAGAGCAGATCAACGAACTCAAGCAACGCTTTGGCGCGAACTGGTAAGGCTCAACGCCCCTACCTGTCCTATTGCGCCACCGACCGTCGCTGTCCCTCACTGTCCCTCTTCGTCTACAGGAGCCACCATGCCGAAGTTTGCCGCCAACCTCTCTATGCTTTATCCCGAGCTGCCGTTTCTGGATCGCTTTGAGGCGGCCGCCAAAGACGGCTTTACCGCCGTCGAATACCTTTTTCCCTACGAGTGGCCTGCGGCCGAACTGGCGGCGCGCTTGCGTGGCAATGGCTTGCAACAAGTGCTGTTCAATGCCCCTCCCGGCCCCGGAACCGATGCCCAAAGCCTGGACTTGGCCTGGCGCCAAAACATGCGCGGCATGGCTTGTTTGCCCGAGCATCAACAAGACTTTCGCACGGGCTTTGAGCTGGCCTTGCGCTATGCACAAGCGCTGGACTGTCCACGCATTCACGTCATGGCGGGATTGGTGCCCGAGGCCTTGCGTGCGCCCGACGCGCGCCCCGAGCGCCTGCGAACTTCCTCCAATGCCTTTCACGACTTGCCCGCTTTGCGCGACACCTATTTGAGCAATCTGCAATGGGCGGCCGAACAAGCTGCCAGTGCTGGTCGCGATGTGCTCATCGAGCCCATCAACACCCGCGACATCCCCGGTTTTTTCATCAACCTTCAAGCCGATGCCCACACCGTGGTGCAAACCGTGGGCGCACCCAACCTCAAAGTTCAGTTCGACCTCTACCACTGTCAAATCGTCGAGGGCGATGTGATCACCAAGCTGCGCGAATACCTGCCCACCGGCCGGGTGGGGCATTTGCAAATTGCAGGGATTCCTGACCGCCATGAACCTCACGAGGGCGAGCTGGCCTACAGCGCCGCCTATGAAGTCATCGACCAGATCGAAGCAGCAGGCCAATGGCGCGGCTGGCTGGGTTGCGAGTACCGGCCGCGTGGCGGCTCGCAGGTGGGCGCAACCAGCCAGGGTTTGCGCGCGTGGGCACCCTGGCTTCGCGGTTGATCCAATTCGCGATCAGATCTGCTTGGACACGCCGCGCACGTGCAGGCTGAGCAAAGCCAAGGCCACCAGGCCCAAGGGCAAGAGTGAACCCATGTTGAGCCAGTGCCAGCCTTCGGTGGTCACCAAGGCGCCCGATGCAAACGAGGTCAAGGTCATGGTGGCGAACACACAAAAATTGAGCACGCCTTGGGCGCGGTCTTTCTCTTCAGGGCGATAGGCCTGGGTCGAGAGCGTGGTGCTCGCGGTGAAGAGGAAGTTCCAGCCCACACCCAGCACCAGCATGGACCACAGGAATTGGCTCACCTCTTGACCGCTCAGGGCAATTCCCACGCACAACACATTGAGCACCAGGCCTGCGTACAAGACCTTCATGGCACCAAAGCGCTTGATCAGTGCACCCGTGAAAAATCCGGGTGCGAACATGCCGATCACATGCCACTGCAAAACGGTGGCGGTCACGTCAAACGGGTAGCCACACACTTGCATCGCAAGAGGCGTGGCCGCCATCAGCAAGTTCATCACGCCATAACTCACCGAGGCGCTCAGGGCCGCCACGGCAAAGGCAGGCACACGGAACAATTCCATCAAGGAGCGCTCTTCGGTTTTGGCCCCGTTGGTTGCGGCAGCAGGGGGTTTGCCAAAGTCGATGAAGTGCATCACGGCCATGGCGACCACAGCCAGCACGCCCAACATCACATAAGGGCCGGCAAAGCGCATGCCAAACCAGTCTTTGGTTTGGGTCGCGAGAAAAGGCCCGGCGACGGCGCCCAGCAAGCCGCCCGCGAGCACCAATGAAATCGCTTTTTCTTTGAAACCGTCTTTGGCCAACTCGGCGGCAGCAAAGCGGTAGAGCTGACCGTTGGCGTTGTAGTAGCCCGCCACAAGGGTGGTGACCAACAGCAAGGCAAACGAATGCAGCATCACCGAAACCACCCCCAGCACCGCCGACACCAAAGACACCAGCAAGCCGATTTGGAAAGCGCGTTGTCGCCCCCACAGCCGCTGTGACTTGGCCACCAGACCCGTGCTCAACGCGCCGCCCACCACATAGCCCATCACGGGCAAGGTGGCCATCCAGCCGTAAGGGGCCAACTCCAGTCCGACCAGGCCATTGATGCCAATGAAGGTGACGTTGTTGGTGAGGAAAAAGCCTTGAGCCAAGGCCAGGAGCCAGAGGTTTTTATTCATCAGTGGATTGTGATGGATGAATGGGGAGGAAGCTGTCACCCATCCGTCCCGGCCCAAATTTAAACCTCAAGCCGTGGCGAATGCCAATGCGGTGAGGGCTGCAGTTTCAGCCCGCAAGACCCTGGGCCCCAAGCTCATGGGTGTGGCCCCGGCAGCCAGTGCCAGCGCTTCTTCTTCAGGGGTGAAGCCGCCTTCTGGCCCGATGAGCCAACACAGGTGTTGGGCGTCGCGCCAAGGCCGTTGCGTCACAGCCTGAGACCGATCAGACAGGCTCAACAGACCCAGCCAAGGAGCGCTCGCGGGTGCTGGCGCTAAGCCATGTGATGCCCCTCGCCCTTCACCGTTTTTGATCCACGCAGTCAGCCACGACGACAAATCGGTGGGCACATCCACCTGTGGCAAGCGATTGCGCCCGCATTGGGCACAGGCGTGGGCCGCAATGCCCAGCCAATGCGCCATGCGGCGTTCAGCCCGTGGCCCGTCCAGTCGCAAGACCGAGCGACTGCTCATCAGCGGTGTGATGCGTTGCACGCCCAACTCGGTGGCTTTCTCGACCAGCCAATCCATTCTGTCGTTGGCGGGCATGCACACCGCCAGTTGAACCGACACAGTGGCTTCGCGTTCCTCGTCGCGGTGATCGAGCACATCGACCTCGATGCGCTGCCGCCCCATGCTGGCAATGCGAACCCGATGCACACCGCCCAAACCCGTGAACAAATCGACCTCATCGCCAGGCTGCAAACGCAAAACCTGCATGTGGCGCACCGTGGCCTCGGGCAAGAACAGCGTTTGGCCCACAGGCAAAGCACAGGGCGCGTGGAATCGATTCATGACTCAGCCACGCCCCATCACCAAGGTCTCTTGCGGGGCGATGCCTTCAATGCGGTCGATGGCGCGCAGCAGCGGCGTGAGGGCCGAATAGCGCGAGGCCGTGCGGCGGATGTAGCCAATGAAGCGGGGCGCATCGGCCAAGTATTTCTCTTTGCCATCGCGCAGGGTGAGGCGAGCAAAGATGCCCGCCACTTTCAGGTGGCGCTGCAAGCCCATCCACTCGATCGCTTCGTAAAACGCGCCAAAGTCTTCGCTCCAACCATGGGCATCGATCAAGCCCGTTTTGCGAAGCTGCTCCCAATGGCGAATCGTCACGTCCATCACCACTTCTTCTTCCCAGCTGATGAACGCATCGCGCATCAGGCTGGCCAGGTCGTAGGTGATGGGGCCAAAGACCGCATCTTGAAAATCCAGCACGCCCATGCGTGGATCGTCACCCGACGCGGGCAGCATGAGGTTGCGGGGCATGAAGTCGCGGTGCACCGGCACGCTGGGCGCTTGCAGGTTGTGCGCCACGATGAGGTCGAACCAACTCTGCCATTGCGAACGCTCGCTGTCGCTCAGCGTGTAAGCCTTGTGCTTGGCGATGTACCAATCGGGAAAGAGACTTAACTCGCGCTGCAGCAAGGCGTGGTCGTAAGCAGGCAAAGCATCGCCCACGGCATGCAATTGCCAAGGGCGCAAGGCCTCCAGCGCAGAACGCCACAGCGGCAAATGAGCAGCTTCGGGCTGAGTGGTCAGCGCGTGCATCAGCGTGTGCTCGCCCAAGTCGCTGAGCAACATGAAGCCATGCGCTTGGTCCCACGACAAGATCTGCGGCACGCGCAAACCCGCTTCAGCCATCAGTCCTGCGACCTTGACGAAAGCCGGGTTGTTTTCCAGCTCAGGCGGGGCATCCATGACGATGTAACGGCCCGTGGGCGATGCATCGCTTTTGAGTTGCAAATAGCGCCTGAAGCTGGCATCGGACGAAGCGGGGGCCAAAGTCTCCAGATGCAGGCCCAGCGGGTCAGCCAGTGGGGTCAGCCAGGTCATACAGGCTTGTTCGCGCAAGGGGTCAGTCCAGTTCACTCGCATGGCAAAGGGGTAAGAGGGGCTCAGTGATAATCGCCCCATTATCGGTTGCGCATTCTGTGACGACACTTCGACTCAAACCCCTTTCAGTTGTTTTGGCCCTGGGCCTGGGCGCCACGCTTTCTTTACGAACAGCTTGGGCCCAGACCACCGACATGCAATCGGCCACTCAACTGCCCGAAAAGATCGACTCCCAAACTCGCCGCGATTCGCCTTTTTTCATCAAGGCCGACAAGACCACGGGCCAGCCCGACCTCACCACGGTGCTCGAAGGCGATGTGCAGCTGCGCCGCGCGGACACCTTCATCCGCGCAGACCGCGTCGAATACGACATGCCGACCGACACGGTCAAGGCACAGGGCAAGGTCCGCATCAACCGATCGGGCAACCTTTTCGAAGGCCCTCAACTCACCTTGAGGGTTGAAGCCTTTGAAGGCGCGCTCGAAGCGCCGGAGTTTTCTTTCCTCAAGAACCGATCCAAGGGATACGCCAAACGCTTGGTCTTTGCGGGCCCCAACCGGGTGATCACTGAAGACGCGGTTTACTCCAGCTGCCAGACCACCAAGGATGGCGTCTGGGTGCCCGATTGGTTCCTCAAAGCACGCCGCATCGTTCTTGACGAGGCCGAAGACGAGGGCCGAATCGAAGGGGGCGCCATCTACTTCAAAGAGGTGCCCATCTTTCCAGTTCCTTCGTTTGGCTTCCCGCTCTCTGGCAAACGGCGTTCAGGCTTTTTGCCCCCCAGCCTGGTGGTCGACAACCAAAGTGGCGTCACTGTGGCTGCGCCGTATTACTGGAACATTGCCCCCAACCGTGACCTGATCATCACGCCCGAACATTCGACCAATCGGGGCCAGCGCCTCATGCTCGATGCCCGCGATCTGAGGTCCTATACCCAGCCGACGTATGGCAATGCCCATTTGGAGATCATGCCCACAGACCGCATTCGCCAGCGCGAGCGTTGGGGTTTGTCGGCCAATCAAGTGATCACCGAGCCCATGTTGGGCCGAATGGTGAATGCATCGATTCAGGTCAACCGCGTGAGTGATGACGACTATTGGCGCGATTTCACTGGCGCACCTGGCGCTTTGTCACAGCGCTTGTTGCCCACCAGCACGGCATTGGCCACAAACCTGGGGCCAGCCGCCTTGTCGGTGAGAACGGCCAATTGGCAGGTGCTGCAAGACATGAGCCAAACCGGTGGCTACATCACCCCGCCTTACGACCTGATGCCGCAGATGGTGCTGTCGCACCAGGCCCTCAATGTGGCGGGTTTTGATGTGAGCTCTCAGCTGCAAGCCTCCAAGTTCCAAGCGTCGCGCTGGTACGACTGCACGACCAACACCGCGGCCTGCCAGCCCAATGCCACCCGCAGCCTGGCGCGATTCCAAATCGCCAGGCCCTGGGTCAAGTCGTATGGCTACATCAACCCACAAGTGCAAGTTCAGACCCGCCACTACAGTTTTGATCGTCAGGGTTTGGGCATTCCGGCTGGTTCGTCCTATACCAACCTTGATGCGGCTTCGGTCACTGTGCCCAGCTTTGTGCTCGACAGCGGCCTCTTCTTTGATCGGCCGATGCAGTGGGGTGGCCAAAGTTTCATCCAAACGCTTGAGCCGCGCCTCTATTTTGTGAACACACCATTCCGTCAACAAAGCCAATTGCCGCTTTATGACACGGGCTTGGCCGACTTCAACTTTGCGAGCATCTTTTCCAGCAATGTGTATTCGGGCGAAGACCGCATCGCCGACAACCGCATGATCACAGTTGGTGTGAGCTCTCGATTTGTCGAACCCGACTCTGGCGCTCAATTGCTCAAGCTGGCCGTGGCCCAACGCTATCGCTTCACCAACCAGCGAATGACCTTGCTCTCTACCGACACGCCCACTGACGAGCGCTTGAGCGACCTCATCTTTGGCGGCAATGCCCAGCTCAAAAACCATTGGGAAATCGATGCGATCAGCCAGTATTCGCCCAAAGAAAATCGAAGCCAGCGATCCGCTTTAGGTGTGCGCTACCAGCCGGGCATGTACAAATTGATCAACGCCAGCTACAGCCAACAACGCACGACCACCACGCCCAGTGAATTGCTCAATGGTTCATGGCAGTGGCCGGTTCCTCGCTTAGACGATTCGCCAAGAGATGGCGTTTGGTATTCGGTGGGCCGGATGAACTACAGCTCCACCGACCGGCGTGTGGTCAACGCCCTGGTGGGCTTTGAATACGATGCAGGTTGTTGGGTGGGCCGTGTGGTGGTCGATCGCCAGCAAACCGCCCTTAACCAATTCAACCAGCGTTTGATGTTTGAGTTGGAACTCTCCGGTTTTTCCCGAGTGGGCATCAGCCCCCTTGGTGCGTTGAAGACGCAAGTGCCCAACTACCAACCCTTGCGCGGAGGCGACCCTGTTCCGCCCAGTCGCTTTGAACGTTACGAGTGAAACATGACTACTCCATGGCCTAAGCCCACTCTTTGGATCGCTGCGCTGTGCTGGAGCTTGATGAGCTTCTTTGGCCCTGCCCAGGCGCAGACCAATCGCACCTCCGACTACATCGTTGCGGTGGTCAATGAACGCCCCATCACCAATCTCGAAGTGCGGCTCACCAAGCGCATCAATGCTTTTTTGGGTTTGAGCGATCAGCCCACGAATGACGAGGCCTTGCTCAGCCAGATGATTGAGGTCCAGTTGGTGGTCATGGAAGCGGAAAAAACTGGTTTCAGGGTTGGTGACGTCGAACTCCAGCGCGAAATTGCATCCATGGCCAAGATCAATCAGATGTCGTTGGATCTGATGCGCTCGCGCATCGAGAGTGCAGACATCCCCTGGGGCTACTTTGAACAACACTTGCGTGACCAGCTGACCATGCAAAAAGTCCGCATGGAGTCGGTCATGCGCAACATCAAGTTGTCGCCCGTTGAAATCCAAAAAGCCGTGGACACAGCGATGAACCAGCAAAAGGTGCGCAAGGTTCACCTCACGCAAGTTCTTTTTCCCATGCCCGAAAGTGCCAGCACTGCCCAGGTTCAAGAAAAGCGCACCCTGGCCCAGCAAGCCCGCTTGGCCCTCATGGCGGGTCAGCCCATTCAAACCGTCATTCAATCGGCTGGCGGTGAAGGGGTTGCCAGCAGCGCTGATCTTGGCGAGCGCGAAGCTGCGCGTTGGCCCGAACTCTTCCTCGAAGCCATCCAAGGCCTCAAGCCCGGTCAATGGTCTCACCCCGTGCGAAGTGGTGCAGGCTGGCACGTCTTGAATGTGAAGTCTGATGTCACCTCCGCTCTCATTCCTACCTATACGAAGACCCTTGTGCGCCACATCCTCAAGAGGGCTACGACACAGACAGAATATGCGGCGGCCAAAGCCCAACTCTCCCAAATCAGAACCCGTTTGCTGCGCAACGAAATCAGTTTTGAAGAAGCGGCCGCCCGTTACTCGGAAGATGGCTCTGCGACATCTGGCGGTTCTTTGGGTTGGGCCAATCCGGGCAACTTTGTTCCCGATTTCGATGCCGCCATGAACGACTTGCAACTGGGTCAACTGTCTGAGCCTGTTGAAACCGAGTTTGGCTATCACCTCATACAGGTCATGGATCGACGCAAAGTCGAGATGACCCAAGAGCAAATCAAGTTCCAGATTGAAGTCCAACTGCGCCAGCAAAAACTACCCAAGGTTCTGGAAGAGTGGATGCGCAATCTGCGTGGCCGAGCCTTCATCGAGATGCGCGAGCCGCCGCAATGAATGCCCCCCGGCATGTCGCTCGCAAGCGCTTTGGCCAGCATTTTTTGTCCGATGAGTCTGTGATCGATGCCTTGGTGCGCTGCATTGCGCCCCAACCCAATGACCCCATGATCGAAATCGGCCCTGGCCTCTCAGCGCTCACGCGGCCCCTGCTCGAACGGCTTGGTCATTTGCACGTCATCGAAATCGATCGCGACCTCGCCAAGCGCTTGCGTGCGCAGCCGGGCCTCACGGTTCACGAAGCCGATGTGCTCAACGTCGACTTTTCAGACCTCGCTCGTCAAATGGGAGCGCCGCGCGTGAGGGTGGTTGGCAACTTGCCCTACAACATCTCCACCCCCATCCTCTTTCATTTGCTCGACCATGTGGACGTGATTCGCGATCAGCACTTCATGCTGCAAAAAGAAGTGGTGGACCGCATGGTCGCTGAGCCTTCAACCGCCGCCTATGGCCGACTGAGCGTCATGCTGCAATGGCGCTACGACATGCAGCTCGTTCTCGATGTGCCGCCCGAAGCGTTTGAGCCGCCACCGCGCGTTGACAGTGCCGTGGTGCGCATGGCGCCGCTTGCTCATGCCGTGGCTGTGCCGCAAGCCCACTTGAGCGAATTGGTGAAGGTGGCGTTTTCTCAGCGCCGCAAGATGTTGCGGCACACCTTGGGCCGCTGGCTGGAAGAACGTGGCTTTGCCGGTGATTTCAATGCGCAACGCCGAGCCGAAGAAGTGCCCGTTGACGAATACCTGGCTTTGGCCAGCCAGACTTTGCCCAGGGCCGGCTCGGCCCCGGACTGAACCTTTAACCCGTTTACTCTTTCATTCAGGCCGTCAGGCGAGAAGCAATCGCCGCTTTGGTGGCGGTCAACTCTGTGGGCAGGTGATAAGCCAGCTGATTGAACAGCTCATCGTGCAGCTTGAGCTCGGCTTGCCAAGCGGCCTTGTCGATGCCGGTGACCTTGGCAAACGACTCGGCGCTGAAGCTCAGGCCCGTCCAGTTCAGCTCGGCATAGGCCGGGCTCACGCCAAACACGTTGTCTTCGCCCTTGGCCTTGCCCTCGATGCGGTCGATGATCCACTTGAGCACGCGCATGTTCTCGCCATAACCCGGCCAAATGAACTTGCCATCGTCGCCCTTGAGGAACCAGTTGGTCGTGTAGATGCGGGGCAAGGTTGCGCCTTGGCCTTGCAATTGCTGGCCCAGTTTGAGCCAGTGCTGGAAGTAGTCGCTCATGTTGTAGCCCATGAAGGGCAACATCGCAAAAGGATCGCGGCGAACCACGCCTTGCTGACCCGCGGCGGCGGCGGTGGTTTCGGAGCCCATGGTCGCGGCCATGTAGACGCCCTCAACCCAGCTGCGCGCTTCGGTCACCAGCGGCACGGTGGTCGAGCGGCGACCGCCAAAGATGAAGGCATCGATCGCCACACCATTGGCGTCGTCCCACTGCGCATCAAGTGCGGGGTTATTGGTCGCGGCCACGGTGAAGCGCGCATTGGGGTGAGCCGCTTTGGCGCCCGTTTCTTTGGCAATGGCGGGCGTCCAGTCTTTGCCTTGCCAATCGATCAGGTGATCGGGCATCACACCGGTGTCTTTTTCCATGCCTTCCCACCACACGTCGCCGTCGTCGGTCAGGGCCACGTTGGTGAAGATCACGTTCTTGTCCAAGCTGGCCATGCAGTTGGGGTTGGTGTGGTGGTTGGTGCCAGGGGCCACGCCAAAGTAACCCGCTTCGGGGTTGATGGCGTAGAGCTTGCCATCGGCATGGGGCTTGATCCAGGCGATGTCGTCACCGATGGTGGTGACCTTCCAGCCCTCGAAGCCCTTGGGCGGCACGAGCATGGAGAAATTGGTTTTGCCACAGGCGCTGGGGAAAGCCGCTGCGATGTGGTACTTCTTGCCCTCGGGGTTGGTCACGCCCAAGATCAGCATGTGCTCGGCCAGCCAACCTTGGTCGCGGCCCATGTTCGATGCGATGCGCAGCGCAAAACATTTTTTGCCCAGCAAGGCATTGCCGCCGTAGCCTGAGCCATACGACCAGATCTCGCGGGTCTCGGGGTAGTGAACGATGTACTTGGTCTTGTTGCAAGGCCAAGTCACGTCTTTTTGGCCTGCTTGCAAAGGTGCGCCCACCGTGTGCACGCAAGGCACGAACACGCCATCTGAGCCCAACACATCGTAAACGGCTTTGCCCATGCGGGTCATGATGCGCATGTTCACCGCCACATAAGGGCTGTCGGACAACTCCACGCCAATGTGCGCGATGTGCGAGCCCAAAGGCCCCATGCTGAAGGGCACGACATACATGGTGCGACCCGCCATGCACCCATCGAACAAGGGCTGCAAAGTGGCGCGCATCTCGGCGGGGTCCATCCAATTGTTGGTGGGGCCGGCATCTTCTTTTTTCTGGGAACAGATGTAGGTGCGGTCTTCAACGCGGGCCACATCGCTGGGGTCGGACCAGGCCAGGAAAGAGTTGGGCCGTTTGGCGGGGTTGAGCTTGCGGAATGTGCCGGCGTCCACCAAGCGCTGGCAGAGCTGGTCGTATTCGCTCTGGCTGCCGTCGCACCAATGGACGGCGGCGGGCTTGCACAGGGCAACCATGTCGGACACCCAAGCCACGAGGCGAGGGTTCTTGACGTAATCGGGCACCTTGAGGTCAAGGGCCGGGCGGGCGGCAGCGTTCATGTTGGGCTCCTGGTTCAACGTTATTTCTGGTGAGCACCCCTGAAACTTGGGACGCTGACCACAAACCATTGCGGACCGGTCTTGCCAAACAAAAGCCCCCACAGCTTTGGGGGTCGGGCATTGTAAACAGAGGGTCAATGCGCTTGCCTGACGCCGATCTGACCGCCTGTCACAGCCCGCCAAATGCTTGCACGCTATGCATACAAAACCATCTAAATTTGAGGCATCATTCCCGTTTCAATAACTTTGGTATTCATTAATTGCGCGCCACCATCTCCGACATCAAAGGCCGTGCGCTGGCCTTTAGCAAGCGCTGGGCCGATGCCCGCGACGAAGCCGCCGAGGCCAAAACCTTTTGGATCGACTTCCTTGCCATCTTTGGCATTTCAAACCATCGCCTGCCCCAGTTTGAACACCATGTTCGCTTGCTCGGCAAGCGACGGGGCTACATCGATTTGTTTTGGCCCGGCATGCTGCTGGTGGAACACAAATCGCTGGGCAAAGACCTCAACGAAGCCATGAACCAGGCCATGGACTATCTGCAAGGCGTCTCAGAGGACGAGATGCCCGAGCTGGTCGTGGTTTGCGACTTCGCCCGTTTCGTGGGCCTCAACCTCAAGACCGGCGAACAACTGGAGTTTGAAACCTGCAATCTGCACAAACACATCATGTGGTTTGGGCACCTTGCGGGCATCAAGCCTTTGCGCCTGTCGCCAGAAGCGCCAGTCAACATCAAGGCCGCAGAGCGCATGGGCCGACTGCACGATGCCCTCAAGGCCAGCGGTTACCAGGGCCACCAACTCGAAGTTTTGCTGGTTCGCCTGCTGTTTTGCCTCTTTGCCGACGACACCAACATTTTTGAGCCCACGCAAATCTTTCGCGACTATGTGCGCGAGCACACTCGGCCCGACGGCAGTGATCTGGGCCCAAGGCTTGCCCAGTTGTTTCAGGTTCTCGACACGCCCAACAGCGAACGCGGCACCAACCTCGATGACACGCTAGACCAGTTTCCCTACATCAACGGCAGCTTGTTCGCCGAGTCCATTCGAATGGCCAACTTCGACGCGCCCATGCACAAGGCGCTCATGAAAGCCTGCGAGCTGGACTGGTCGCAAATATCGCCCGCCATCTTTGGGAGCTTGTTTCAAAGCATCATGGACGCAGACGCGCGCCGCAACCTCGGCGCGCACTACACCAGCGAGGCCAACATCCTCAAGGTACTGGGCCCTTTGTTTCTGGATGAGCTCAAAGCCGAATTCGAGCGCGCACAAAAAAGCTCCACGCGCCTTCAAGCCCTGCACCAGCGCTTGCAAGACATCACCCTGTTTGACCCGGCGTGCGGTTGCGGCAACTTTTTGGTGATTGGCTACCGCGAACTGCGCGCCCTGGAGTTAAAGGTGTTGAGTGCCTTAAACCCGATGGCCGAGCACCGTGGTCAGCGCATTCTTGATGTGCAAGAAATGATCAAGGTCAACGTCAACCAATGCCACGGCATCGAGATCGAAGAGTTCCCCGCACAAATCGCTCAAGTCGCTTTGTGGCTGGTGGATCACCAAATGAACCTCAAGGTCAGCGAAGAATTTGGACAAACCTATGCCCGCATACCGCTCAAGCGCAGCCCGCACGTGGTGCATGGCAATGCACTCAGCTTGGATTGGGCCAGCGTGTTGCCGCCTCAGCAATGCAGCTATGTGGTGGGCAACCCGCCGTTTTTGGGATACAGCTACCAAAGCAAACAACAGAAGGAAGACCTATCCAATGTGATGCGTGGCATCAAAGGTGCGGGTGTGCTGGACTTTGTGTGCGGCTGGTACATCAAGGCCGCGCATTACGTTCGCAAAGCCGTTCAAGAACAGGGGCCAGCGCCTCGCTGTGCGTTTGTCAGCACCAATAGCATCACTCAGGGCGAACAGGTTCCCGTGCTGTGGGCCGAGATGCACAAGCTGGGCTTGGAGATCGGCTTTGCCCACCGCACTTTTCAGTGGAGCAACGAGGCCAGTGGCAAAGCCGCGGTGCATTGCGTGATCGTGGGGTTTGGTTGGCCCGACGGGCGGCCCAAACAGATCTACGAATACGAGGACATCAAAGGCCCGCCGCATCCTGTGGCGGCCAAAAACATCAATGCGTATTTAATGGATGGACCAACGGTATTCATTGAGCGAAGAGTAAGCCCGTTTCAAACCGTTCCCGCTATGGTCAGGGGGAGCTCGCCAGTAGATGGCGGCAATTTACTTTTAAGCGACGAAGAAAAAAAGCAGTTGCTTGAAGTGGAGCCCCAAGCTGAAGCATGGATCAGACCTTACTTGATGGGGGATGAGTTCATCAACAACATTCCGCGCTGGTGTTTGTGGCTTGTGAATTGCTCGCCCAAACAACTCAGAGCCTTGCCAGAAGTCCTCAAGCGGGTTGAAGGCGTGAGCAGAATGCGAAAAGCGAGCACCAAAGCCGCCACAGTCGCACTTGCGCAGACACCAGCAGTTTTTGGCGAGATAAGAACGCCAAACGGCAATAAATACCTCGCCATACCAATGGTTTCCTCAGAGCGCCGGCAGTACATCCCAATTGGCTATTTGTCTGGTGAAGTCATTTGCGGCAACAAAATCTTTTTCATCAACGACGCAAGCCTCTACACCTTTGGCATCCTCACCAGCACCATGCACAACGCCTGGATGCGCACCACCTGCGGGCGATTGAAAAGCGACTACAACTATTCCAACACCCTTGTTTACAACAACTTCCCCTGGCCCGATGCCGTGGGAGAAGCCATCAGCGACAAACACCGCAGCGCCATTGAAGAGGCCGCGCAAGCCGTGCTCGATGCTCGCGCGCTGTTCCCAGACTCCAGCCTCGCAGATCTTTACGACCCAGTCACCATGCCACCGGCATTGCTCAAGGCCCACCAAAAGCTGGACAACGCCGTGGACAAAGCCTACGAAGCCAACGGCGGCAAACGCAGCTGGGCCAACGATGCCGAACGCGTCGCCTTTTTGTTCGACCTCTACCAACGCACCACCAGTTTGCTGCCCAGCGACAAAACCAGAACTAAGCGCAAACCGAAAGAAAAGCACACCTCCAAAAACGAAAGGCAAACATGAGCACGTCAGAAGGTATGTAGCCATGGGTAACAACGCTGCCCCCTCATTCCCCGGTCATTCGTAGTTCGTAGAGCTATGCTGGGCCTGCCGATCGCAAACGCAGCAGCGCTACGGCCAACAAATCAACGATTTCATGCCGGGGAGTTCGTGGGCAAGGCGAGGTCCGCGTCCCTCTGCTCGCCAACGCTGCAACGTTTTCACATTGACACCCCAATGCGCTGATAGCTCGCGCTCACTGAGAACCAGTTTTTCCATAGAAATCCCCTTAAAGCTTCTTGAGAGCCGTCTCTCAAGTTCACTTGCAATCGTAGGAATGCAAGGACATCCGCGTAACTTGTTTGTGCGTAGATGCGAGGATTAATTCGGGCCGCCGTGTTTGCGCTGCAGGCTTTTCACATGCTCGAGATCTGTTTGTCCGCTGATGGCAAGGCGGGCTGTCTCCAGTCGCCCAACGCAGAACTGAACTCGATTTAAAGACATAACTTCTTCGGTGGCTGCCCTCAAATGATCAATGAGTCCTGGCAGCGTGTAAACACCGGACGGCATGTCCGTCTTGAACTCTGCACGGCCAGTGAACACAACCGCCGACTTGATTGCCTCGGGAGGCAAGAAATCAAGAAGCTCTTGAACGGCACGCACGTGCCGCATGTTCTGGAATATTGGATTTTGAAATTTGAACTTCCACCGGTAGAGCACTTGTGTCCACGTCGCGTGCTTGGCGTTTGCAAAGATCCAACCCTTGTAATCCTTGGTCTCAATCACGAACACCCCGAACCGAGATACCAAGATGTGATCAATCTGCGTGGTGCCGTCCTTGAGCTTCAGCGTGATGTGATTCAGGAGGTGATAGTCAGGGCCGGAGAAGTTGGCTTGCAGCTCTCGGCATACGAGGGCTTCGCCATGATTCTGCGGAGATGAGGCGCGATAGCGGCCGAATCCATAGCCGATTGCCAATGATAGAAGGATGAAAAATAAAGTGCTCAACGTACTGAGAATCAGATATTCCCGACAAGAACCGTCTCAGCAAACACATCATCTGCAAGTTCAGCCATCAACTCAGCATCATCTTGGGGGATTTCGTACACCCCTGAATGTGATGGATCTTTTTTTGTAGGCAAATATGCAATGCGTATCTTGCTCGAGGCTCTTTGTTGAACTGCCACTTTGAGTTGGCCTACGTTTGCTTTCGCAAGTAGCCCATTGGCACCAAGAGATCCCGTTTGTTTACCTGCCGCAATAGCTGATTTAACTTGTTTTAATTGTTCGTCTGCATCGCCTGAAAAATGCTGCAAGTGACTAACAGACAAGTAGTCTTCGCCATCACGTCGTTCAATAGCTGTCGGCAGGACTCCTAATATCTTCCCATTGGAATCACGCCGAGTCTTAGCAAACGGCACATGCCTCACCACGTGATCGTTATTTGGCAGTAGCGATCCTCTTTTCATCTTACGATTTGCTTATGAACCAACTGCCAAGGTCATACGGAGTCAAGCACTGATAGAGCCTGCCGATTGTTGTCGAGCCCGCGGCACGCTCAGTTTCCAAATCATCTAATTTTCGTGAAATTAACCACTTGACCTTCTCGTTAGGCATGAATTCAAGAGTCAATCTTTTCGGGCCCTCTGTCCACGCCGCAATTAAGTGCCCCTTGCTACTCAATCCGAGTCCAGGATAAAGCTTCACTTTCAGTTTCAATATTGCTTTCAGGAAAGTGCTCATTGATGCTCGATTCACCGGAGACAGATCCTCATCCCATTCGTCAACTTGATGGATCAGATCCAATTGAAAAAATATGTTTTTTCGCCATTGATCATCCAAATGCATCGACACGTAAGAGGTCAATGTTTTCGCTATAGCAGTAGCCTCGAAAAGCTGCAGACGGACATTGCTTTGCTCAGAGGCTTTGCCAATCAGAGATGGAGGGGTTGGACTTAGCAGGTTTTGGATCTGCAAAGGCAGATCTTTATAGTGCTCAGTAGAGCCCAAAGTGGCTGTGTTTCGAGGAATACCGAATCGCTGCAGCGTCAGGCGATTGTGACTTTCTATTTGTGAATTTTTTCGGTTGCGTTTCACAACCGGCTCAAGAAGATTACTTTGCATTGTTGAAAAGACGTCTCGCTTTATTTGTCACCAATGATTCAAATACTTCATTTTTCTTAAGTCTAATCGCCCCAAGATAATCACTCAAAGCCTTATCTGTCTTGGGTAGGTCATGCAGTCTATAAAAATCCAGATCAATCACAAAGGACGCATGATCATCAATAGGCGATGGCACCGCAGCAGAATTAATTCGAAGATTTGCACCAACATCTGGCATCTGAAGCTCCGCCTGAACAGCATAAGCAGTCAATGGCGTCAACCCATTTGGTAATTTTGGAAAAATCTTCAAATAGTCTTCGTGCTCAACTATTGGACCTGTTGCCGGAATATCGATACGATTAATGTACCGAACACCAATTCGCTCTAACTCTCGGTGCCCCAACTCTTTTTTTAAAGCTCTGTAGTCCCGGCTAAATCTTTTTTGAAATGAGTCCCACCCTTTGTAGGGGGCGACTTGCGAGACAGCGATTGATTTGGGCCAAATAATCAATATTTCTGTCTGATCGGCGGACGAAAGTCTGTGTCCGTATTTTTGGCTATTGAAATTTGCCTTAGGCCCTCCAGCCGATTCTGGGCGGACGTCTACACGCACATCAAAATGATTGATCGGTAAATTATTCGAATAATTCTTCTCTAGTTTTTTTGCTGCGTCTTTCAAGGCGTCAGAAGACATCTCATTCGCAAACACAACCTCAATGACCGCTTCTGTAATAGGAGGTCGAATGTATTCCTTAGCTTTTAGCGCCTTCTTAGTCATGGTCAGCGATTCTATTCCTCGCCCATAGGCTCATGCAACATTAGTGAATGCTGCTGATCGCTCAGTCAAACCGTTCGCACCCCACAAGTGCCTTCATGCGTTCTGAGACCCAATGTGAACTCCTCAACTACTCATAGGAGTTACACAATGGAAAAACTAGTACTCAACGAAACCGAACTGGCCGAACGCTGGGGGATCAGCCCCAAGACCTTGCAACGCTGGCGTTGCGAAGGAAAAGGGCCACGGTTCCTCAAGCTCTCAAAGCGGGTGATCTACCCCCTTGATGAGATCGAATCCTACGAACATGGGGCTTTGTACGAATCAACCTGGCAAAAAGCCAGTGATGTGATTCTTCCAGCCAACACGAAGTGGCTTACCCCTCGGCAGCTATCTGCGGCCACGGGAATCCCCATGTACACGCTCACTCATCCACAGGTTCGGAAAACACTTGGTATTCCGCATACCAGAGTAGGAAGTCTCATCCGCTTCAACCCTGAGGAAGTGATGGAGTGGGCGCGTAAGTGGTCGGAGGAAGCAAGGGCCAATGGCGCGACTTCATCTGAAGACGAAAACCGCCGCACATTGCTGCAGACGCTCGCGCAACTACCCGGATAACAAAATAGGAGATTAGAAACGACTGCGGCCCCTGCTGGGGCCGCTTTCTTGAGCGTGGCACACGCTCTAAGTCGTTGATTTTTC
>JACCDO010707099.1_pt1 | contig 23150 bp, 21 predicted proteins | sample 7446101 | NCBI WGS metagenome assembly JACCDO01 (sample SAMN15323440, study PRJNA562643) | freshwater metagenome | isolation source: river surface water | place: USA:Blue River Watershed | collected 2017-08-16
AAATTAGAGAATAGATTTCCCTCGCCAGGAGAGACTAAATCACAATCTTGAGAGTGATTGTTAACACCAATCGAGTTGGAGCACTTTCCCTTTTGCAGCTCACGCTCTGTGCCAATAACATCAAACCCCTCCGTTGCCACAGCAGGTTCAGTGTCAGGCTCTTTGGCAGCGTTAGCGGCAACCGCCGCAGCAAGCTCATTCTTGATATCTTCGATGCTGCGACTCATATTGGGTGTAGCTAAATCCTTCTTTTTATCGCCAGAAGTTTTGTCATCAGACTTATTTTCCAACCCTTCCAGAACAAACCAACCACTGTTGTTCGCAATTAAGATGAAACTCAAAACCGAAATAACACCAAGTGTTTTGTTCATATAACTAATTACCAATAGGAATGCAATCAACGAAATTCTTCCTAAAGCAGAATTTATAAACAGGTCTAAAACTCTCGATTGAGTCAATAAAAGGATGAATACTAACAGAATTATCCCACCTATATTATTATTGCTAATACCTTTCATTTATACACTATTCCGATAAAATTTTTATTTGGAAAAACATTATTTCCGTGTGTTGAGCAAATTATTATCTTATTTTTTAGTAAGAATGTCTTTAGCAATTTATGCGGCTCCCTTTAATGATACTAATGGGACAAATGATAATATAGTTGAAAAGAAAAAACTAACGCATAATAAAACCCAAAAGAGATATTCGGACACCGATGTAAATACAGATAAAGTGAATTCGGTGTTGAACAATATCCACAATTCTGTTCCCGAAGATTCGGACCAACCAATTCTAGGCGATTTCAAACCTCCGCCTCCACCCGAATCTTCCGGCGTCGCAAGAAGAATAGAAAATATGCAGAGCATGAGTTTTGTTGGGAAAACTCCGGAACCGAACAACGAGTCACAGAATGAATTTGATATGCACAATTACACAACTAATTATGGTGACGAGAAAAGCAACGATGATTACTACAATAAAATGTTGCCGGGATATAAGAATTCATATTCACATTATAAAAACCCTGTAAATAAGCAGTATTATAAGGAACAATTGCAGTCGTCGGGACCTAATGAAGATGTTCTAATACAAAAGCTGAATTATATGATTAATTTACTGGAAGAACAGCAGGATACAAAGACAAACAATGTCACTGAAGAGGTTGTCTTGTATTCGTTTTTAGGAATCTTCATCATTTTCGTTGTTGATTCATTTGCCAGAGCGGGCAAGTATGTCCGCTAATTCCACCTTTAGAAAAGGTTTCAGCGAAGCAAGAGCCAAAAAACTCAGAAGGAGTGACTGACAAGTGTACTCACTGTAAAGCGCAGCGTATGATAAACTAGAGAGTTTGTTTATTTTGGCTTTTGCTTCGCTTTAACGCTTTTCTCTATTGCAATGAAAGGTGGATACTAATAAAATCTCTTTATATTGTAATGGCAGAATTTGTTCGTGAAAATATCAATAACAGTCTTATGCTAAGCAATAGTAAACAAGGTGACATTAAGCGAAGTAAACGTCTTACGCGAAGCGACAGTAAGCGAATGGAAGGTTTGCATGGCGACATTAAACGAAGCAATAGTAAGCGAAGCAACAGTAAGCGAAGCAGTAGTAATAGTAACTTCGAGAATAGAAATAGTAAGCGAAGTAATAGTAATAGTAACTTCGAGAATAGTAACTTCGAGAATAGTAACTTCGACATTAGTAATTCTATAGACCCTAAGCTCAGTAAGCGAAGCAACCGAAGCAGCCGTAGGCGTAGTAGAGCTTCAAACCGTAGTAATAGTGCAGCAGTTCGTTCATTTACCAGAAAATACACTCAAACACGCGCACGAAAAACCATTGGAACTTTCATGAAGAAAGCGGAACAGAAACGCAAGTCAAACATTGCACGGTTAGAAGCTGTAAAGACTTTTACAAGAAAGCGTGCAACGAAAACAATCGGAACATTTATGAAGAATACTGAAAATAAGCGTAGGTCTATGTTCTTACAAGCAATTTGCTCCGATTCTGGCGTATGTATAGCATTCGGAAAAGAGCGAAATAAGATATTTGACTTCTTCAATGGGTTCACAAAGTTTGATTATCTGAAAAGTATAAAGGCGATTGGCGCCGTATCCGCTAATGGATTTGTCAAAGAACTTGAATATGAGCGCGAGGGATACAAAGCGCACGCAATATTGAAATCGTCCAGGGAAAATGATTCAGATAACTTGATGTATGAGTATTTTATAGGAGTTACTATTAATAATGTCTTACTAAAATATTTTCCGTGTTTTATAGAGACATACGGACATTATAGATATAGAAACGAAACCGATTGGGCTCAATTTATAGATAAAAATCCGGGTAATCAGGATTTGAATACTATGTTAATTCCATATAAAAAGGGTTCAGTTAATGTTCCAGAGTCTTGTCAATATTCTAAGACTTTATGTGTTTTGGTACAGCATATAAAAGGCGCTGCTTCCATTGGAGATAAAGTAATAAAAAACCCACCAGATTTTGATTATATTATAAATGATTTACTATATTCATTCTATCAAGTATATTGTACATTAGCTACAGTTTGTACCCTTTTTACGCATTACGATTTACACCCAGATAATGTCATTTTATATAAACCAGCTGATGGTAAATATATAGAATTTCATTATCATACGGTTGATGGTATTATAAATTTCAAGAGTCAATATATTGTTAAGATAATTGACTATGGACGATGTTTCTTACATAATGCGGGTTTTAACTCAGTATCTTATTACGATAAAATATGCGACGACAAAAATATTACCGAATGCAATATTGGAACTGAAAAATGTGGAGACGAGAGTGGCTATGGATGGTTATATCCGAAATTAGAGGAAGATACTTATTATATTAGTTCCACAATGAATAATCGGAGTCATGATCTGAGATTGTTAAATGACCTGAAAGATAGAATGCCTTGGCATGATGAACCTTTCAAGTCAAGTACTAGAATACGCAATCATCTGAAAAATATATTGTTAAGTGTAGAATACACGGGTAAGTACGGAACACCGCCAGTTGTTGGTAAAAGAAATTTAAAAAAAACCGAAGATGTAATCGACGCCCATTTATTTATTAAACGCGCTATACAGGATCCCGAACAAAAAGCGGCGAACGATGCGTATTATGCGGGTATGGAGAAGTTGGGTGATATGCACATTTATGCAAGCAAACCGACGGAATATATACCGGCTTGAAGAGAGAAGCAAGAGCTGAATGTATTATAGGAGAGGTGCGGAGAACCTAGGTTCTCTGCTAATATTGATTTGAAAACAATTTAAACCGTATTAGCATAATAGAAGTAGATAATGAAGTATATTGTAGTGCATTGCAGACATGAGGGGTGTTATGAACATAAGAGTGTTGAGGATATCGCCACGCAGACGCGCGTGACCTCTATTCGCATTAATCCTCCAAAGTTGTTTGTCTTCGACGACAAGGAGTCGGCAGGAGAATTTTTCGAGGAGTATATGGCTGATGTTGATTGTGTCGACATCAAGTGCAAGGTAGGTGATGATGTAGAACACGCAGACTACTGCACTTGTGGTATCGTAGAGATGGATGAAGAAGGGTATCCCATCATGTTCTACAATAAGATGCACCAAATTTTTATTACCGAGATTAGTTGCAATGTATACGAGCCTTTGAGAGAGTTGAAGCACGATATTTGCAGTATGAATTTGACGAACAAGCTGATTCGTAGATGCAGAAAGCTCACGAAGGAGCAGCGCGACCAGTACATTGAGCTTGGTAAAATGTGTCAGGCGTGCGATAAGCCCGATTTATCATTTATCACCAATTCTGCTCCTGCTTCTACTCCTCCCGTTGCTCCTGCACCTGCGCCTGCACCTCCAGTCGCTGCTCCTACTGAAAAGAAGCCTAAGAAGTCTTATTATATTAAGAAGGCTGATAGGGTTCCCTAATTCATAATAAAGCATTTTGTCGACTGAAATGTTCGGTAAGCAAAATTATAGAAAAAATAAGCAGTTGGACTCACGATTAATGGATGAGTTTTCTGTATCAAATTGTCAATTATAGTTCTGTTATGTGAAATATCTTCTATTGCAGAGAATCCAAACTTATTTTTGTCCGCAATTGTCCAAAAACTTATTTTGAATCCATGGACAAATATGCCTGAGTCGGTTGAATTGATTGATGCAAAGCAACTCAGCACTTCCATTCCTTTTTCAACAGACACACACGATTTGCGAAAGAAGTATGCGCATAGTATTTGGTCATCCAACATGACAATATTTACAAATATATTTTGAGTTTTAATAAGCTCAACTATATTTGACACATCGGGCATTATAGTAATATCAAATGCCGCACTATTTAACTTAATGAAATCGAACAGCAAATGGCTGTTTTGAGCATTAACTTCTAAAACAACATACGATGGATTCAGTGCTGGCGGTTTGGTCCATTTATCCACAGAAAATCCGTAGGTCGAGTATACACACAACGGAACAATCCCCGTCAGTTCGTCTTCTCTCTTGAACAGGGAAACAGATATATTAGGGTTTGCATGACTTTGATTGTAGTGGTGCGTTTGGATGAGTTGCGGAGCAATTCCTTTTTTCCTTTGTCCCTGCTTCACACACAAGTAATCAACATAATAAGCGTCAAACGATGATTTCGCTGGGTCGTCGGTCTTGATGCTGATATGCGTTGGTCGAGATGTCATTATCCCAACAATTTGTTTATCTTCAATTATAGTGCTTTTTTTTAAGCGTTCGCTTTGGCTGAAGTTTTGCATAATCATTGGTTCCGTATAAAAGGAAACAAATGCTGGAGCATTGAGAGAAGCGAAATAGGGAACAACATTTTTCTTGTCTGGCGAGAATATATTGTCCTTGTTTCTCAGAAAGTTTATTTTGATAAAATTTATCATTTGTGTAGTCTTAAACTCGGACAATTTGGAAAAATCAACCGTTTCTATATTTTTGAAATTCGTATACTTATTTTTTTCTGGAAGGCTATGATTGATGATACCTGGTGGATACATCATATACGCTAAATCGTAAATATGGAATACTGGCTGATATGCCCAGAACCCGAATTTGAATTTGATGTATGCTGATACGAACAATACGATTATTATGAAAAACACTATAATTATATATGCCGAAATCATTGGTTATTATCATATTTACAAGTAATTAAAAATGATAAAATACTGCAATACTTGTTGTTTATTTTGTCGATGTGAACGAATTCTCGATATTTACACCTTTGCACCTTTCAATCGCCGATTTTCACAAGTTATGATATCGTAATCCAGCAAAGCTGGATTACCGAATATAACAAAGAAGATTTATCGGTTGCAAAGTAACTTATATTTAATTTGATTCATCAAATAAGGCATAACTGGTCTCCATAAACTATACAGTAAATAAGTATCATATAATATAAAACAAATACTATATGGCGTGTTGTTCATTTTTACTATATAATATGAAATTGTTGTAGGATTGTACATTAACATAAAATATGATGCCAATGGAATACGAATAAATAATATACATGTTGAACGATATAATGCAAGTGGTATATATTGATTTTTTAATACATAATCCATCAATGACATAGATAATGCAATCATGACATGACTTGTTTGTAATGAAAAATTATTCATTATACCAATAATTGAAAATATATGATGCGCAATTAATTTATCTTTTAAAGTTTGTGTACGATTGTAAACCTTATATATATCCCAGCATAAATATAGAATAAATAAACTACAATTTGTATTATATACTAACTTACATTCTGTGGAATATAATGTATCATATATTGAACAACGGGACCAACCATATAATGAAATTCCGCACATCATCGCAATAAAATACGACCTCTGTTTTAACCAGATTTCAATAGAATTATCCATTATTATGTATATTGTATACATAATAATATTGTTTTATCTTACAATATTGATTTTTTCAAATTGATACGCATAAAATCGGTTGTGCAAATGTGTACCTTATATACAAATATTCGTGTCATTTAACAACCCATACTTCCAATACTTCCAATACTTCCAATACTTCCAAAATTCATATTAAAATTCATATCCATACTCATATCAATCGGTGGGGCTGTCGATACGGTCATAACTTCAGAAACTTTACTCCATTTTTTAGACATGCCTGCAGTAACATCTCTCCAAATAACATATTGAAGGTCAGTTGAATTTATTGTATCACGATTTTTGCATGTAAAATTAAACTTTGTAGTATCGGTTTTGCGGTTAATAACAGTAAATAAAGAAAGGTTCAACACAGCTGGTATTATTATATTACCATTAGTATCAAATGACTGATATACAGAATTCTTATCAACATCAGCGTTAGTAATAATATTATAAGATACATTATCTAGTGCAATTTGAGAACTAGAACCAGTTGTATACGCAGAAAGCCAAGTAGTCGGGTTACCAGCAGAATAATCCAAACCATCTACAGAGCAGTAACTCAAGTATGGCGATGAATGAGTTGTATTGTTAAAAGCAGATGGGTCATTCAACTTGAATGTGAAGTTTACTGTTTGTGCGAAGAAATTAGAGGTTTTTAATTTAAGCATGGTAGAGAAAAATGTGTTCAAACTTGGTCCAACAAAAGTTCTAAATGAGTTGACCTTGTTTGTAAATGTAGAATTATAGACCGCATCATAAAGTTGAGTATACACATTTACGCCAGCAGCATCTTTACCATTATATATTACAAAATAATTACGCATATCATTAAATGATATAGCATTACATAACTCGTTCTGTAATTTAACGAATTCAGCCGTTTTCCTATCTAAACTATATGGGTCATACACCACATTGTATAACTCGGTAATATAAGTTTTGATAGTAAAGTAATAATTCTTCTCTCTCGCGTAATCATTAACAATAGTCATATGAGGTAATATTTTGTCTATAACCGTGGTAGGTATTATTTTTGGAGTTCCTGTGGAAGTCACCCCAGTATAAGTGGACAATAATTTTCTTATTTCAACTATTTTCTCTTCGCGCGAGGGTTGTACATATAAACGATTCTTAATTTCTAATGCGTTGAATTTAGGAGGTTCCGACGAAGGATTCAAGAAAACCTTATATTCTGCATTATCCAATAAAGCTATATTCTGAATCTTTGTAGAAGCATTTGTTATCTTGTTGTATACATCGGTATGAACTATTGCGGAACCTATAGTAATTCCAATCGATGCTACCGACGCAATTGCACCAAGACCCGCCATTGTCGCAGCAAACAAGATCGCAGCCGGTGCCGTCAACAGTCCTGCAGACCCAACAACCACAACAATTGCTGCAATCAAAGAAATGCAGCCCACAACTAGTGTAGCAAGTTGTGTGTTGTTGTTGTCAATTAATTTACCAATAACATGTCTAAAATGACTGTTAAGAGTACTCTTGTATGTGTGTTCAATTCCTTTCTCGATAAGATTGCCATCTTCGTCTATAACATCATCTGTGCCTTTATCGTCCAAATCTAAATACCTACTAAAGTGTTTATCTGTGATGGTATACTCAATTATTTGTATCGCTGCGGGTGTAATTACTTCTTTATAGATATCCTTGTTCGCTATCAAATTCGCGACGACACTATCGTAAATGTCACTTGCAGCATAAAACTGTGTTTTAAAATTACTTATCATAGTGTCGTTACGACTCCAAGACATTGCGGTTGCAGTGACGTCTAACACAGCAAATAACGCTCCTCCAACTCTAAAGGCTTTCGTGCCCAACTTAGCAGTTGACAATGCATTCGCTGACTTGATTAATGATGTTTTAACTGCAACAGCAGTATTTATTAAACCGAGTCTAAGCATTGTTGTAAGTTTCACAGTACCAGCACCAATCTGCGAACCAGTTCTAACCAATACGCGTGATGTGGACGCGGCTGCACTTTTAGAAGCATTTAACACTCTAGCCGAACCTGTTCTTACAAAACTGACTTTGCCACCAGGGTATTTCTTACCAGACGTATCAGCAGCAATATCGTCTAATTTGCGAATCGTATCATCGATTGCTGACAATGTATCCGCCTTTTTCGGCGCCGTTGTACCAGGTAAAGTTCCATAAAACGAACTTCTCCTTCCTCTCAATGCGGCAGCCATTATAGCAGCTTTTTCTTTAGGTACACTCATAACATCCACTATTTCTTCGCCGCGACTTGCTGCAAACAGAGCGTTCTCAATCGCCCTATATCCTTCTATAACATCCTTCTGAGCATTTAGCATACCACCTATATCAGCTGTATACCTCACACATTTAAGAGTTGTTTTCGAACCATAAGCAGATTTTTGACCATACATATCGCCATTAACAATATTATCGATATACTCGTTAAGTTCGGTTACATCATTAATTTCAGCAATCATAGCTGTTTGACTCGTTAAATATTCATTCGCAAACAACCATTTTGTAATGAACGCTGGGGCAACAAGTGTCTGCATAAATGCCTGAGGTGTAACATTTGTAAATCTCACATAACCAAATTGTAAATCTAACGACGCAACAATATACGATTTTATTCTTACAATTTGTGATTTCAAATCGGGTTGATAATTTAGATTGGCTACATTTGTTCCAAGAGTAGTGTTATTAACTCCAAAGTATAATACTAACAGATTATATATTTCATTTACATCATTAGAAAACACACTGCAGTTATAAGTATAATAATTATCATACTTGGTCATAGTTGAAGTAGAATTCCAGTCATTTTTTGAAAAGTAAACATCAGCACCAATATTGGTTTCAGCCCACAAACTCAGAAGTGGGTCCCATATTTTTTTCTGGGATTTACTTTCCGTGTTTATCTCAGTTCTAAAATCAAATGTCGTACCAAGAGCCTTAAGATTTACATAGTAATATTTATACAATGCGAGTCCAAATATATTTTCGTCTATTAGAACCGAATCCAATGATAGAAGATAACCTCTTACCATTGAGACCATGTTTTGAACAACCCCAGTGATTGTTGAACAAACAAGAGTTTCTATAGGGTAATCATTAAACGCCTTCTCAAAAAAGTCCGACATCTTATCAGGAATATCCATAATAGGAGACAATGCTTCATCAACATTATTCAAAGCAGAAGATAATCCACTCAAATCAATATTAAACGAATCAACCCCTAAATGGAAGTTTACATTCGAGACATCTTTGAAATAATCATCAACGCGATTAATTTCGTCGATATCACCAGTGTTGATATAAGTTTCTTGTTTGCCTTTTATTTTCCAATCCAACATCCACGACTCCTTCGTTGCGTGCATCGTGCGACCTGTGTCATCAGTTGATAACATGATTCCATCAACAAATTTTAATGTGTTATCCATCAAAATACATAAATCGCGCACCGACTTATGTTTTCCTAATTGACAGTTGTAAATATATAACCCACCGTTATTGATTTTTCGAATCATACGAGCCAGAGGATAAAACTTTTCAAGTGTAAATGTGTTTATAACATTTATATCTTTCGTAGATATCATTAACGCAACGCTGCAAACCTTAAAATTCATCTCATCGGCAACAGCAAGGAATTCCTGTTGCGAATAGACGAGTACATTAGTCTGTTTATATTTTACAATGTTTAACTTGTTAAAATCATCACAAATAACAAGATGATAAAAGTTATCAGCAACAATTGTTTTCGGGTCAGACGGAATCATGTCCTGATTCCAATTCAAATTAAACGCAGGGTCTACAGGCTCAGACTCTTCGACTGCATCAGAAGTGGCAACAGGCTCAGAAGTGGCAACAGGCTCAGAAGTGGCAACGGGTTCAGAAACCGCGGAGGTAGACGGGGGCAACGAATCGCTCATTATAAAATAACAATATATATAAATTAATCCTAAAAATTTTATTTACATCAATGCAAATTTTATCCGTCAAAGTGTAATATGTTTGAAACAATAAACGAGTATTTATTTTTCTAAATAACAAGCAAATAAAAATGGAGTTGTTCTACACCTTCGCACTTTTCAAGCCACCGGCGGCTTTCTGCAAGTGCGTGATGCTGATTGCGTATTGAAAATGCGCAATGGTGTAAAAGTGAATTTAGCTCTTGCTTCGCTGAAACCTTTTCTACACCTTTGCAACCGTTGCCAAAGCACATTTAAAGACGCCCGACCCTTCGGGACGGCGTTTAAAATGTGCATTGGTGTAAAAGTGGATAAGGTGGAAATGCCTAAAGTTTTTCATTTCAACATTATAGAGTTTTTTCACCATAGTGAATAATGGTTCCTTTTGACACCATTTCTCATTCAAAACGCCCATTTTCCAAGGGAAAATGGGCAGTAATGAGTGAGAATGGACCGGTTACTTTGCGCATTTCAAATGCGCAAAGGTGGAAAAGGTTTCATATGAGTCAATACTCTTATTCAATATCTGATATGCTTGTTCGCTGTTTAGAAAGTTGCCTACATTAACATTCTTGTTCTCCAAATCCTTGTAATGCTGAAAGAAATACCTAATCTTCTCAATCGTGTGTGGTGATACATCGGCAATATCTGAAAATGTGTAAGTCGGGTCAACTTTCGAGCAAGGACACGCAATAAGCTTGGGGTCGTCACCCTTGTCGTCGCTCGTCTCCAAGCACCCGAGAATAATGCACTTGATATAGGAACCAGGCACCAGCTCATCGTCCATCAAAACAACTACATCAATTGGGTCACCGTCTTCGCTCAGCGTATTGGGAATAAATCCGTAGTTGAAATTGTAAGAGAATGGGGTGTGCAGAACACGGTCACATACGAGAGCATTTCTCTCCTTGTCATATTCATACTTGATTCGCGAATTCTTGGATATTTCAATGAATACTTCTACTATTTTTTGGTTTGACGCCATATCATGAAATTCTGTGGATTTCTTTAAGTTGTTTATCCACCTTATCCACCTTTAGAAAAGGTGGAGCCAAATCCACTTTTGAGAAAAGTGGAGCAAAAAGCTCCAAAGGAGCGACTGCATTTTGGAATCATATAATTATGCGACCATCATCGTCTTAATCATCAATACAAATTGGTTGCGTTGCGTAATATTAGAATTCCATTTTGGACACTAAATTTGTCGCCCGGGGGCGCCGGGTTTTTGCGTGTGTTTATTTGTGTGACCATATATGATGTCAATATTGAAAACTTTTCTGTCACAATCAGACGATAAAATGACACCATAAAGTGAGGGTCGGGCGACCAGTTGGTAATCGATTTTGAATTCTTATCTTACGCAACGCTCCAAACTTGAATTGGTTATTGATTATAATGTTGTCGCATAATCTTATGAAACAAAAATGCAGACGCACCTTCTACGCTTTCAGTCGCTACGCTTTTTGCTCCACTTTTCCCAAAAGTGGATTAGGAAGGCTTGACAAGAATGTACAAATATTGATAATCGTATGCACACTTTATCAAATCAATCTTTCCCTGAATTACAAATCCGGCATCAGTCGCCTGCGAAACAATCTCATCGGCATCTTCCATATACAACACTTGCTCTTGTTTCCTCACTTTACCATCATTGAACTTGAATTTCTCTTCGAAAACTGCTCTGTTCCCAGCATCGTCGAGAGAAAAGTTGGAGTTATACACAAACTCATTGAATGTGACCTTTGTCTTTGTAATGCGCTCCTTGGCATATTTCTGAGGAGAAACGATATACAGGGGGTTACCTGGCGGTAAAATTGGGTCAAATTTGTCACGGTCCACTACATGCAGTATCAAGAAGCCTCCAGGCTTGAGCCATTCCATGCAGTTGTTGAAAAATTGATGTTTATTTTTAAAGTAATATATAGTGAAATACATGCACAAAATATGGGAGAAGGAATTGTTGTGGAACTCTGATAGATTTAGAGCATCGCCGCGTTTGAATTGTGAAGCATGTTCAGGATATTTAGTTTTGGCTTCCTTCACCATTGCGGGAGAAATATCCAAGCCAACGACATTGAACCCTTTTTCTGTTAGTTTCGCCACATGATGTCCCGTTCCAGACCCGACATCTAAAATTGCACTGTCGGCGGTTGGTTTCGTATTGCTCACAATTTGCGCAATTTCAAAATCATTTTTGGATTCATTGAAGACCAAGTAATCGTAAATCGTGGCGTAAAAATCATCATATACTTCTTCTCCCTTTTTGAATAAGAATTGGTCGTTTTGTTCATATCCCTCACGGTTCACACCGTCGGAACGGTTATTTAGCCTCTTGAAAAATACAATTAGTGCAAGTAATAATGCAACAAATAACAAAATTTTTCCAAAGTTTGATAGTTTATTGTATGTTTTGAGTAACTTGTTCATTCTTCTATATGTATAATAATGTTATTTTTTCCGTAAAACTTATCAGTTAAATATCTCCCGATGGTATATGAACAATGATTCAGAAATTAACGATATCCGTGCTGCAGGTGACTTCCGAGGCATCACATTTTCAAAATTCAAGAAGACGGATGTTCGTAAAGAATTGCTAAATAGTTTGATACATTCGCGAATTGAACAAGCATGCTATTGGAGCGCGGAGCTTATTTGTGCCGGACATTATAGTGACTTGTGGGATATCATCATTTTATTTTACAGCAAATACATCCATTTAGGCAATCCTAAAATTGCCATTTACTTGGAACTACGAATCCAGAATTTCAGAGAAATTATAACAAATGGATATGCGGGGAATGAAATCCGCATGCGAAATAGTGAAAAAATGAGAATCCTCTTTTGCGAAATCATGTGCGTATTGTGTGATGCCAAACGAAGACACAGTTTCGACAATATCAAGATTCGAAAAGAGGATTTCGATATGACACAAATGACGGACCGATTCAAAGCGCCAACAGTCACTTATGCGCAAGATATTTTTAAACCGGATGACCCGAAGGAGCTGTTTGTGGCGATTAATGAGCTGGCTTACAATATATCGATGGAAGGAAGGAACATAATCAATGCTTGCTATTGGATTGAATGGATTTCCGAGTATGAATCAATATGCAAAAACAGGAAGGAAAAATGTAAAGCAGAGAGAAGAAGCAACATCCCCGTTGAAAACAAATCGCAAATGGATTTGATTTGGATTGTTTGGGATGTGTTTTTCAAAGAAGTTGACAAGAGAATCGATAGTGGACAAAAAAACAAATTACTACAAAAGGTAATCAAGTCACTTCTCTCTCTATTCACCTTGAAATACACAAGTGGTTGCAATCGCAAACGCAAATACATTTTGTATTTCGTGGTATCATTGTTATGTGAGAATGTGGCAATGGACGAAGAAATCATTCGAGAGAAACAGAAGGAGTTGGTTTCTTCTATAACCAAGAAGATTCACATGATTTACAAGCAGATTAAGAAGAACGAGGAATCGCCTGGTACCGACTATTTGTTTGAAAATGTCAAGACCAGCAATTTGGAAAAGACAATTGAAAAGTTGGAAAAGATGAATACTTTCGGTGATACATTTATTCCACGCGTTTAGCATAAAAATATTCAATTATATAAATGGCGAAAACCAGAACGATGCGTTCAAAACGGAACAAGACTGTAAGTAGGCGTTCTAATTTAGACAAGCAAATCACTGTTTACTTCATGGAAATGCTAATGATGGTGAAGCTCTTTCATTGGAAGACTCACAGCTTTGCGACACACAAAGCGACCGACGAACTATACGATTCGCTGAACAGTAACATAGACAAGTTCATTGAGGTGTTTCTGGGTAAGAGTGGGTCGCGCATCAATTTGTTAGACAAGAAGTCAATTTCTCTCGTTGACTTGAATTCGCAAGCAAGTTTGAAGGCGAGAATTGGTAAGTTCAAACACTTTTTAGAAAGTTTGCCTGACTTGGGAACAGACCTCATGAACATTTGTGATGAGATATTAGGCGACCTCAATAAATTCCTGTATTTGCTGACATTCAAATAATACGAATAATAAAAATAAAAAATATATTTATTTTTATTATAATGGACACAAAGACAAATGATATTTCAAATTTCATCTTAAATTCTGGTGAATCTACGGTTTCAGATAGCGGCAGTTCTTTTGTTGACAAGATTCGAAGTATCAGTGTAACTACATGGATTATAATTATATTTGTTCTTGCGTTTCTCGGAATCAACATATTCGTGTATTTAGCAAAAGGGACACAAACGATTACGGATTTTTTGAAACCAATAACGGATATATTCGCAAAACTATTTGGTTCCGTTAGCTCTCAAATTGTGGATGTATCTGCCGAAGGCGCAAAGGCTGTTGTCGGAACAACAGCTGGAACTGTGAATGCAGGTTTAACGGGTGTTCAAAAAATTGCAACTGGAGCGAATATTAAAGACGCAATTCCTCAGCCAGATATCATGAAAACGAACACTATGAATCGCGCTTTAAATACATCGCAACACCAAAAGTCTTATGACCAATATATAGAAGATGACACTGATAGCAATATCCAAAAGGGGGCTGGAAAAGCTGGGTGGTGTTACATTGGTGTAGACAAAGGTGTGCGCACTTGTGCTCAAGTCGGTGTAAACGATGACTGTATGTCAGGCGACATTTTCGCAACGAGTGACATTTGTGTGAACCCAAAGCTGAGGGCTTAGATAGTTACTGTATTTGAAGCTCTTGATACGGCATTTGCCACAACAGCAACAACATAATATTTACCAGGAGTCAATCCTGTAATATTTTTATCAACTATATTTGTATAAAAAACACCATCTTTGTATAAACTGTATCCAGATACTGGATAGCAATAAGACCAAGATAAGGACCCAGGTGCGTCATATTTTAAAACTGGCGTACCGGCAATATACAATCCTTTATTGCTCAAAGTTTGGTCACTGTTGTTCATTGTATATCGTGGCATTGGTGTCCAAGGTTCCAGACGGTTATCCCAGCATAACTGTTGGATTTTTCCAGGGACATCCGATGCAGTTGTCCAATTACAAGGATTTGTAAATGTTGTTTTTTTTACTATTTCGGGATTACAAGGGCTTACGGTTTGATTGCCGAGCAAGACTCCGCCATCAAATATTGCATTGTAGGAAGTGTCTATTTTATAGCAGAGAACTTCATCACAAGTAAATGGGTTCAGTAAATCATATTGGTATGGCGAACTTCGGTCGATGCATATGGTTTCTCCCCCTTCTCTCTTAAGGCTGTTGGAATTTGGATTGCTGCAAACATCAGATTGGGTTGCATATGTCTTTGTCCGGTTAATCCATTTACCTCTTGCAATCAATGCATATTTTTGCGATTTTGTTAATTGCGCGCTATTCTTCTTGTATTGCAACACATTCCCCTTTTCTAACATTTGTTTGTCAGTTGCAGTATCACAAATCAAACGAACCCGTGTCCATGGCAACATATACATATTAGTTATAATTTAATTGCGAAATGTGTATATTGGTCTACTAAATTATCATATACTTAGTTATATTTATTACATCGTGTATTTTTTTTACAATCTTGTTGCATTCGTTTTCTAATATGGAATGTATTTTTTGTTCAATCTTATTACATTCGCTTTCTAATGCGGCGTGTATTTTTTTGTCAATTTTAATGCATTCTCGTTCTATTGTGGAATGTAATTGTTTATTCATTTCTCGTTTAATTTTTTTTGAATAATTATATTTGCGAATAAGTTTATAATTTTCAATGCTGGTCATATAGATGGAAGAGTTGCTTACATAGAACACATAGTCCATAAAAATTATTTTTTTTGGCATTTTTATTATATAAAAAGATTATATAATATGAGCGGAATAGTAGTAGGTAAAGATGGTATATTTCCTGTCTCTGGACCAATCTTAACTTCTAATATTATAGATACATTGTCTCGTAAAATGGATATAACTTTAGCACAGAGTCTGTCTGATAAATTCTCGGTAAATGAATGGGCATTGATTGGTGAGAATGGTTTGATTGGCGAAAATGGGTTAATTGGTACAAATGGAGTTATGACAATCCAAAATTATAGCGGTATTCCAGAATCTGTATTGTGGAAAATGATGAAGAAAAAACCGAAAAATGCTAACCTTAATACAGAATACAATGTCGCTATGAATGCGATTTTATACCGCGTTGAAAATATGCTGAAATATGGAATCATTCTTCAAAATGGAGCATACTATGTGAGTTTTGGTACAGACGCATCAAATATAGCGTTTGATGTGAATGATACAACTGTTCGCACAGTCAATATTCAGATGCCGTATTTCAATGGTGGCGGAAATCCGGGTTTGAGTGATGTTAGTTGGTCTTCATTGCAATACACTGATACATTTCAAAATATATTTTTAACTCTTATAACAGCTTTTAATGTATTTTGCGACAAATCAGTTCAAACAAATATCGTCGATGATGTTACTACTCCACCAACAATTCCACCACCTACAATTGTGAAAGATACTATTGCAAATTTCAAGAGTGTGATTGATTCTGCTGCGTTTGCGTATTCATTCTAATGATGTTGTTGTATGAAAACAACATCATAATTTATTTACTTGCGATAGAATCGGGTGAAGCCGAATTATAACCATCCCCTTGACCATCGAAGAACCACCGCATCGACAAATATTTGCTGTTTTTAATACTGAGTCCATCGCCTCCAGCCATTTTTGTATCTGGACCCTTTTCGGCAATTTGTTGAATAGCCGCAGTTCCCAAAGCATAATTGTAGTACCACAAATTGGAAATATATCCATCAAATCCACCGTTCATCGCCACATAGACATCACCGTAATTTTGTTTTGGAACTCCGGACAATTCAATGCTTCGCGCCAATGTGCCGTTGACATAAACATCCAATGTCGTTGTATGGCAACGAATAATGACATTTACCCACTTGTTAATCGGAATATTCGGAACTTCAATCTCCTTGTTAATCACATCAAATGTGTTCATCATAACAACCAAAGTATTTGTATTGGGTTTAATATACAGTCCGGGAGCATTGTTGGGTGCATTTGTTCCATATAAATTATTCGAAGCATCGCCGACTAAATCGTTGTTGCCTTTGTGGAAGATGTGACGATACATATTTTGTTGATAAGTCAAGTCATTTATGTACACCCAAACAGACCAAGTGAATTCTACACCTTCCTGTTCATTTACCGACCGGTAAATCGTCTTTGCATTTGCATCCGCCGGATTTTGCGGAATCACCATCATTTGTTTCGCGTTTATCATACCATTAATCAATTTGGGCGATTGATTCGGTTTAAAATAATATGATAATATTGTTATTCCAATTCGTAAAAATATCAAGAAGAGCAACAAGACCAACATTAAGAAGGCAAACTTGGACACTAAACTATTTTGGCTTAAAAAACCGTCACTAACATTCACTTTAGAAATAGAAAAACCATTTGTATTGCTGGGATTTCTTAATAATGAGCTTCCTGCATCACTAAATTGTCTGAATTTATCTCCAACATACGGAAATGGATTGTATCTCGATAAACTACTTCCGTATGATGATGTTGTTGATGGATATCCACTTCTATAATTTGGTTGAGCACCGAACATTTATATTATGTAAACAATAAAAATCTTGGTTCAATGGTCTAAAACGCCGCGCTGCTAACTGTCTGTCCGTTATTCAGTAGAGCAAGCTGGACTTGGTAAGCGGAGAGACCAGAGAAAGCGCCAGTGGGTCCCTTTGCATAAATATCCCAAGCATCCTGTGGGTTCATCGGCATAGGGTAAAATGCAAATTTAGATGTCCAGCCTTCAAACCCTCCATCGGGCGTCAATGACACATCCGTCGCATTGTTTATTTTGGCAATACCTGGCATCACACAAGTTTTCACCAATTTGCCGTTCAAATATACATCTAAAGTCCTTCCGTACACACTGATGGATAAATTTGTCCATCGCTGAATAGGAATATTGGAGACCGCGCATTTAAATGGGGCAGTCGCAGAAGCTCCAGTAGTTGAGTAATTTTGTAAATAGACTTCTAAGTCATTCGCATTGGAACCGAATTGAACTAAAGGGCACGGTTCCGAACCAGCAACACCTAACCCACTGATTGAGGTGGACCCTTTGGTCATTCTACCAAACAAAACTTTGGCTTGTCCATATCGGTAATTCCAATCATTCACATAAAACCAAACGGAATATGCAAAGTTGCCGGCGGGGGCGTCGGAACCCATACTTGCTAAAGATGATTTCGGAAATGTCGACATATCTCTCGCGTTTCGCACTCCATCTTGTAACGAATAACTGTTGCCCATTGTATAACGAATTAAATAGACAATTAATAATACAACACAGATTATTAAAATCACTGCAACAATTGGATTCATTGTATACTATAGAATAAGAATTTTTTATAAAATAGGAGGTTTATTATCCTTAAGCATGTTGTATGTGTAATAAATTTGGTTAATTGTTAACGGTTTTCGATAATACACCAAATTACATAAGCCGCCATGAATGCCAGATTCTGTTCCCGTAACCAATGAATCGAGCTTCATCGACGGTGTCGCCTTAATGTTGGCTTTCACGAGCTCACCGTTTAAGAAAATATCTATGTTGGAACCATTGTAATTGATGACAAAGTGATTCCATCGTTGCAACAGGAATTTATCATTCTTATAAACAATTATTCCCTGATGGTCGTTTGATTCATTCAGTTCCTCAAGGTCTTGGTCTGCACCAGCATTAAATGTTACCAGAAGGGTATTGGTGCTTGCCTTGTATAATATATTCGGTTTTTGTCCGTAATTCAGAATCGATGTGTATTTTGAATACGACGCGTTCGTATTGGGTCCGACCGAATCGATATATGTCCAAAACGATAATCCATAGGTGTAGTTGAACACACTCTTCTGCTTGGTTTTGAAGTAATTGTATATTTCCAGTTGTTTGGCTGCATCATTACCTATATCGATGGGACCATTCAGTTGCTCATATGTCGCGAGTGTATGTTGTTCGTTTAAATTTATTGGTTTTGTGACGAATGTTTCCCCACCACTTAAACTGACCTTATTGTAAATTAGTGGCGAGAGAAAATACACAACAAATGCCAACAATATTAAAATTAGTGATACCAATCCACTTGGGTCAGTCGACGCAATTTCGTTATTGAAAAATCTGAAGAATGATGTAGAACTGTCTTTCAACTCGGGCGTTTTACCTACAGCCTTTGTCAAAAATTTATACAACAATGACAAAACAGCTAACCCCAAGAGTAATACAAAAGACCACTGCAACATATTTGAAATCAAAGGAACATTGTTAATGTTCTTGACTAACCAAACAACAGCCAACAAACTCATTGCAGAACCGAATAAAATCAATAAGGATTTCTTATACTCCTGGATATTAAGTAAATCTGAGCCTCGTTCGGAAATTCCAGTTGCAAATAAAATGCTCCACACAAAAATTGTTAGTAAAGTCAAGAGACCAATCCCGGAAGACGAGACACCGTCGGTGAAAGAAGAAGTGTTGTGATTGACACCATATACAAGAGTCACTATAAATCCAAGTAACATTACTATACCTGGTTTCACAAAGTATTTTGTATTTGTTTTAATCGAACTGCTTTCATCTTTAAATAATGTAAAATCAACAATTGTATATAATAACCCAACAAACGCAACTAATCCCGCTGTAACCTTATACCAGACATTCTTGCCGATTGTTTCGACAATGCCACCTGGGTTCACTGCGTAAAATGCTGCAGACATTGCAATGAAACTTGTGAATAAAACGATGGAACGGATGTATTCTTTAAATCCCGACTTTGAAAATCCATCTGCATAACTGTTTGCAATTAGCAATGAGCCGAGAATCATTGCGACTGGATTGAATATATATGAATATTGGTCAAAATAACTGGTGGGAAGGCGAGTTAATAACAATATTAAAGCCGTTGTGTAAACCATTACCGTTGTCATACTTTTCATCTCTATCAGAAGATTTTTAATAACGGCAAAATTTGGAACCAGCATAAATAAAAAAACTACTATGAAGAAAACGGAAAATAAAAGCAGAACAGTGTCATTTACACTCGCTTCGACTGATTGCTGTCCGTTAATGGTTGAAATTGAAAATAATGTGACAAGTAAATCCTTCTTATAGACAAATAATAGTATAAATGTGATAAGACAAAGAAGCACAATCAATATTGGATAAAATACACCACTTTGATTTATAATATCAGATGTAGTTATTGACATACTATACTATTGCAATATTAAAACTTGGACAGTAAATAGCCTAAAAAGTCTCCAATACAGTTTTCTTTCCATGACATTCGCGACACAGCGCAATAAGGTTTTGGACATCATTGCCACCGCCGTGTTCCAATCGTATTTTGTGGTCAACCTCGTAAGTATAATCGAGTTGTTTTCTGCATTCACCGCACTTCCAATCTTGCTGCGATGCGACATACTTTTTCTTCATTCCACTGACGGAGCGATTAACTTTTTTGGGTCCTCCCATATTCATTCCTCCCATTTCTTGCCCCCATCCCATACCCATTACATTTTGTCCTCCTCTGGAAAATCTGGGTTCCTCATCCATAAAATTATTGCCTGTTAAATCAAAGATGGGAGAAAGCAACTCCAACGACGATTTATCAATCGGCATATATTTGACTACATTGTTGGCGCAAACCAGCATATTTTTCCCCTGAGTCGGACTTCTCTTCAATGTCAAGTAAACCCCAAGAGCCAAGACCACATAGAAAGCCATTTGGTAATACTTCTTATACGAGAGCAATATCTTGGTGTATTTTCCGTCATGATAACTATTGTATATGAAAAACGCTGTTACCAAAAAAATGAATATCTCAATCCTCATTACTATAATGAACGATTAAAAAATAAGTTAAAAGCAATACTAAACAATCATCTATATGAAAATAGTTGATTGTTTTATTTTTTATAATGAGCTGGATATGTTAGCATATCGATTGAATATACTGAATCAAATTGTTGACAAGTTTGTTTTAGTGGAATCACGTCACACATTTACTGGAAAAGAGAAGGTTTGCTACTACGAACAAAATAAGAATTCAGATGCGTTGGTCAAGTTCCGAGAGAAAATTGTTCATATTATTGTAGACGATTTCCCATTTAAATATCCCAATATAAATTGTGCAAAGAGAGAACAGTGGACCAACGAATATTTTCAGAGAAACAGCATTGTGCGCGGATTAAACAAACTTTGTCTTGAACCAGATGACCTGTTTACAATAACTGATTTGGATGAAATACCTGACCCCAACACTCTTGCGAAAGCGAAGAAGAAAGAAATCCAAGTGATAGTAAACACCTTGGAAATGGATTTCTATTATTACAATTTGAATTCCCGAATTGTGAACAAATGGCATTTCCCAAAGATTGTTTCCTATGGACAATTTCAACAAAATGGTTGGACATGTGAACAATGCAGATGGTTTACAAATACTCCATGCATACAAAACGGTGGATGGCATTTGTCGTATTTTGGCGACCAACATTTTATTCAAAACAAGATACAAAATTTCTCTCACCAAGAGTTCAATACGGATGAATTTACTGATTTGTCCAAGATTGAAAAGCGCGTGAACAGTTCTAACGATTTATTTGACAGGTTTGATAACCCTGTTTCTAAAATTTCATCGTATCACAATGACTATTTGCCACCGGAATATATGAAATATCTAAGCAAATATATTTTATATTAGCTTCTTATATTTTTGAGTTTTTTTGGAAGGAATCAAACCAAGTGGTTGACCCCTTCGTGATTGTTTGCTTTCTCTCTTGAAGCTTAGATTAGACGATGTTTTTCGGTCGTATTTATTATCATTTTGTGTTTGTTTTTCAAGTAGTCGCGTCAATTTATTCAAATCATCTGTCAACTCAGTATAGTCGATAGGTTTACTTCGCGGGTTGTATAAATACTTCAACACAAGTGATTTTAGATTATTGAATATATCATGCTCTGTTGCAGTCAAGTTGTCATAATTATTGTAGAACAATTCAAAAACTGACACATATGTTGATAGAAACCCCCAGACATCAACAATATTAATATACACTTTATCCAAGTATGGTTTCGGGTCAAATGAACCCTCCGTGTTCAACGCCGTATAGTGTGTCAAAACATCAACCAAGTAATTCACAATGTACGGAATTGTATATCGCTGTTCAACTGCTTTCCACTTTAGCCTCTCATTCATTTTCAAATCGTGACTGAAAATCATAAACATAATGTCATTGATAACACGATAATGTCCTGGTCTTATTTTGATAGATTCTTTCAAGTAACTGAATACAAATTGCCTAAGTTTTTTCTTATCTGTTGTTCCTCCGCGTTTCAAATATGCTGTGTATCGTTCATTGAATAATTTTGTAAACAATATTACTGAAAATGGGACATTGAACTGCAATGGGCGATTGACCCATTCGCGCGGGAAAATTGAACTATTTGAATTATACTCGGCGCAAAGCCCCCAGTCAATCAATCGAGTTTTTGAAGATGAATCGATTAATATATTCGAGTCCTTTATATCACTGTGATATATGTGGTTTTTATTCATTGGCACAATGCCTGCTGTAAACAAATCAATCAGTTTTTTGTGAAGGACCAACAATTTATCAAATGACCCTCCGCTGAATATATAATCATCCACTGCAATTCCACCATCGGGTATGTTTAATAACTTTAGCGTATGGAGAGAATCATTTATATTTTCAGCATCAATACCATCCTTCGACAATGCTCTGCACTTCTTATTGAAATTGGAAAGGTCTTCGCGCGATAAAGGATTCGGTTCACATATATCAATATTTTCCAGCAAAAAATGGTCCGAAAAATATGGTATAGATTTTAGTTTCGAGCGAATACTATTTATAAATCGGTATTCCTCTTCTGCGTGTCTTGTTGTCATTAGTTTGCTAACGAACTTCGGCTGACGGTCCTTTTTCCCTTTGCAGACTAACGCGGGTCTAAATACGCATCCAAACCCGCCAGTGGCAAGAACCGAACCACCTTTTTTTCGAGTGGTTGCTTGTTTTTTGGTTCTCTGTGTTTTCGATTTCATTATTCCTAATATAACCAGACAAATTATTTGTCATACAAGTAATAGATGGAACCGGTGATACAAACAATTATTGAACCATAAATAA
>JACCDO010621115.1_pt1 | contig 23137 bp, 17 predicted proteins | sample 7446101 | NCBI WGS metagenome assembly JACCDO01 (sample SAMN15323440, study PRJNA562643) | freshwater metagenome | isolation source: river surface water | place: USA:Blue River Watershed | collected 2017-08-16
GGTACCGGTATCAATTATTAATAATAAATCATTATTTTAAAATCGGTTATTAATCATTAGTAAATTAATATATGTCACAATTATGCCAAAATATGTCTTCGATGCTATCAATCAGGTTTACGCAAAAAAAATTTATTGTATTTTTCATGATATTAGAAGTGAATTGGTTCAAAATAGATAAATAATTTATTAGCAATTACATGTTTACTTTAAGTACATACGCGCCATCAGAGAAGCGCTTTTCAACAACAATATTGTGTATTATATTCATAGCAAAATCCTTTGCAGCGTCAATATCAACGGCCGCAATTGATGGTAATTGAACCGGTAAAGTATCTGATACATCGATATTCTTAAAAGAGGATTTAACAAATGCATACAACTTTTTAGTCGGATTAAAATTATGCTCCATAAATGTCATACGAATAGCGGCATCTATTTTAGTATCAATAGTATTCTTTTTATCAATGTATCCAATTTTTATATTGTCAACATTTACTAACTCAACCTCGCGATGATCATTTTCATCACGTATTGCGGATGTCTCACCACTGTCAGCAACAACAATATCATACGGTAATTGCATTACAATAAAATCTCCCTTACAAATAATCGAGGCCATTGATAACAATAAATCACATTGTTCCTTTAATTCTTCTATATGTTTGTGCATTTTTTTCAGATTTTCTTCCTCTTTTAATCTTAATTTCTTTTGCAATTTAGTCTCGATAGCTACAGTTTCGCCCATAACATCTTTTGGTAAAGTTCGTTCTCTGCATGTTAACCTTATATTTGTGTAGGCGAATTCCAAAAACTCTTTCCAGAGTATCATATGATTTTTGTTTTTATGAATGTTTGCCATAATATGTATCACTTCTTTCTTCGTTAAGTTCACTTTTGGTGTCATTGACAACGCAGATGCGACATCTGCTTCAGTTACTTCACCGTCAGAAGTTTGAATGTTGTGGAAATAAGAGGTAAAATACTCTTCAATTTCACTTTCTGTGAGACCGTTTAAGTATGGTGGGTGATCAATATCAAGGAAATTAACAAATGCTTCATGTCTCTTATCAAGTAAATCACCATCAGTTGATAATCTAGTAATAACACCAACTGCATATTTGATAAACTTTTTATAATCAACACAACTATGGGAATCATCGTAGCATTCAACCCACCCAATAATAGCTAATATTGTGCAATTTGTTAAACCAATGTCAGCTTGATGTAGTACATTGTATAAACTACTCGCAGGAATCCATTGTGACCTCTCATCAAGTAATCGTAAGGCTCTTAATCGTTGTATTTCTACATCCATACTTAGCACTAGCGCTTCTTCTAAAGTATCAGCATTTAAATTTCGTAGTAGATGTTTGATGATGGAATTTTTACGAATTTTTACAACAATATCAAATAAATCATCTTCACAATTAACAGCACATTTATGACCATGAGCTCCATGATGAGATTCATGTTCTGGTACAAAAGGTGACATAGAGCCTAGAGATTTATGGCGATGATGCTCATGTGTACCATCCTTATGATCAGAGTGATTATCTCCGTGATTGACATCATGAAGTTTAGATGAAATGCTGTGATGATGAGTATGTGCATTACCATTATGATCAACATGACTACCCCCGTGATGATTATTGTTGTGTTTTCCTGACATAACGTTATTACCATGTGAGCGACTAGAGTGATCATCACTATGGTGATTATCGTGACCTTTTGATGATGTATTATGATTTCCGTGATGAACAGCAGAATAATTATCATCATGATGATCATGATGATCTTTTCCTGACGTACTGTGATGACCATGGGAACTGTTACGAGTAGAGTGATTATCGCCATGGTGATCATGATGATTTTTTCCTGACGTACTGTGATGTGAACTACCTCGATTATCCGAATAATTATCACTATGGGATTCATTGTGACCTTTAGACGATGATGCATGATGGCTGTGATGAGTAGTATTATGTATTTTGTCATGGCGATCGTCGTGATGCATTGATGATGTACTATGCGCTGATATACCATGATGATCATTAGGTTCTGAATAGGATAAGTGATCAGAAATATGGACTGTTGAAGCATTCGATTTTCGGCGACGATTGTGACCATTTTCGACTTCCAAGGCAGTTTGATTGAATATAGCTTCCGATAATTCGTCTATTTCAATATCCGAAAATCCCAACTGACGATTTTTAAGAACGTTTTTCACAGTAGTTAATCTCTCACTAGTACTAGATACCGTTTTCTCTATTAACTTGACGCGGTGATATAAATACTTGACGGACGCAACAATTTCATCGTTTGCAATTCTTATCATTTTATCGGCTTGTACAGAAACTATGTCCATTTTTTCTTTCATTTCAATTTCTACCAGTTGCTTCGCAATATACGATTTTAAAACTTCGCCTAATATTTCTAACGTCATTTTACTTTGAAATCGGCCGTCTACAAAAGATCTATCATAAATATTCTGAACTTCAGAGTCTGGCAATTTGGTGTCAAGCTCTGTCAACAAGTGCTGGATATCAAACAAATTCATTGGCTCTTGTGAAATTCTTTCAAAATATTTAAAACTCATACTCAAATGATTTAATATTGGTGATATATCGATACATATGCTGTCATGAGAGTGTGTTTTGTCAGACAAGGTAGAGTGGACCAGCTTCTTCGCTAGTCTTATATGCTTTTGCTGTTCTAATAATAAAAGCCGAAATTCCAAAATATGACAAAATTCATCGACATTCATACCTGAAGCACCATTAGAAACACCTTCCGATGTAATAAATAAAGCATCAATTTCCGTGTCTAGCAATTCGAACTCTAACGACAGCAATGCACGCCTAAATTCTATCATACTAAGTAAAGCGTTATTGTCAATGTCAAAACACTGGTGCATTAAGGTTAACTTCTTGTGTAGTTCCTCGTAGCCAAGTTGTAACAATGAATCGACATTAAACTCACAATTTCCAATGATTTCAGCTCTTTGACGCAAAAGTTTAGGTTCGTTCATTAATTCTACAGTCCGGACGATAATTGGGGCAAATTGATAATAATCCACATTATTATTGCTGCCCATTTGTCGCGCATCACTCATAATTATTATTACTTGCAGTCTCGATAAACCAATCTTTTCGTCATTTTGCAAAATATTTTGTATGGACTTCACCGGCAACATACCACTAAGATCATGGTCGCTGATATCAGGATCATGCTGCTTCCGTATCGACATTTCCTCTTGATTAAACAGTTTCAATAAATGAATTAGTAACGGATCGCCATTTTTAGTCAATATTTCAGCCATTTTAGTGTGATATCGTGCCTTTAGTAGTCCATCGAACAATGCGGCATAATAGTATCTACCATGCGAGTCCTGATTCAAGTGATATGGAACAACACCAATTTCACTTTCACTAAGACCCATAGGTGATACGGCTATTAAAACTTTATGTAAATCAGCTTTTCGAATCAATCCAAAATTATGGGAATCAATTATTTTGATTTTTTCGATAGCAGTTTTAGAAATTAACTCCAGTTCGACCTTGTTCATATGCGTCGCAATAATTTCATCGAATTTTAAGTTTTCGGATTCTACTAAATTGTGCGCATGTTGTCTACAGCGAAATGATTGTATTAAATCAATGGCTAGAGGCACAAATTCCTCAAACTCCACGACGCCATTTTGATTTTCATCGGCTTCGGAGATAACGTGACGCAATTCGCGAGCAGTTATACCTATATCTAGCTTGGTCATGAGTGTTTCAAACTCGTCAAAAGCCAGAAAGCCACTTCCATCGTTATCCGCTTGTAAAAACATTGACACTAAAAAATCACGTAATGCAAACATGTCATCTGTCAATGTTATACTACTAAATCGTTGAGATTTTTGCAAAGTTGTAGCTACAAAATCTTTAATTTTATCTATATTGATATTTCGTTCGTTTAAAAAACCTCGAGTTCCATTAAGTGAGTAAATACGAAATGATATTTCTTCAGTGAGCTTAGGATTGTAAAATGCAGTCACACTGACATTATATGATTCGTTCTTAACAGGTAACACATGTGTAGTTACTGCCATAATATGCGATTCTAGTTCAAAACCATTTGACTGAAGTTCTGACGTATCAATTTCTTGAATAAGTTTATCGTAATTACTAGAAGTAATGGAAACTGATTCCGCTTCGGCAAAATCGTCTTTAAATTCAATATAGGCCGTGTTTTCAATTTCTGTAGTTATTTCGCCATTGTGTGATGGGGTCGCTGTAGCGGCAGGTGCAGTGTTAACTCTCCTTAAATTTTCACGATGAGGACTTGGATTGTATGGACTGGTAACATTATCATCTGTCAACGGATTTAAAAAGTCGTTAACAAGTAGTGATGGTGCGGACTGAATTCCTGCTGTTGCATTAAATTTACTTCTGACTTTTGATCCCGCTGTCATGGATCTATTAGAAACTAATGAATTTTTATTTAGTCCTCTACTTAAAGAGTCTTGGACCGCTGAATCGACATACGATTTTTCCCCTTTTGCTAAAGCTGCAGGTCTTAACTCTTTTTTAACGTTTTTCATTAAGTGCCCTGCAGTGGGATCGCTACGTCTACCTTCCTTAAATAAAGTATGATGCTTGTACCATTCTTTCATCGACTTAAGTGTATATTCAGGTTGAACTCTTTGTATTCTCTGCATCATCATTTCATTTTCTCTCTGAATTAAAAACACTTTCCTTAGTCTTCCAGCTTCTTTAAGTCTCTTTGTATGACCTTTGATTTCAGTAACACGTCTCATGTGCTCCCTTGATGCTTTAGTTATCCCACTCTCTTCATTAGCTCGTTTAGCTATTCGCTGATAAATCACTTCGTTTCTCGCAGCTATTACATTTTTTCTGTGTTCATTAGCTGCTTCTTTCCAGGTTTGATCAGTCAAAAAATCAGGTATATGCACATGACAATCGACTAATGGTTGTATGTGTAATATTCGCTCACGGTGAACTTTGTACAATTTTTCCACGACGAACTTGGAGACAGGTGGCTCCTTATTCACTACGTCTCTACCCGGCTGAAAGGAGTAGGCACGACCGTCGTAGGTCGTCATCGCACTATTTCTCTCTCAATAGAAATTCAATCCTCTCAACTGTCGGGACTGCGAAGGGCCGACAAATTTTTAAGAAGAGTTCGTTAAATTTTCCACAACAAGGTAATACAACTCAGTAAGTTCTTTAATTTATCAGTAATCAATGTATTCGTTACGTAAAAAAATAATATAACAAAATAATCCAACTCGTTGACACGTATAATTTGATTACAGGAGCTCACTTGCTGAAAGCATCCGCAATTAAGAATTTCTTGAGATTTATGTTTATTTATTTTTTGTTTATTTATGTAATTGCATATAACTATGTCTTCTTAATGTTCCACATCCTGTTAAGACCCGTCTATAGTTCAGTTATAAAAAAAAATAGAAAAAAATCAATATAAATATAATTAAGAATGAATTCTTCATATCCCCCAGAGGTATCTGGTGAGGAAACCAACCTGGCGTTGAGTAACACCATGAATGATACGCATTCATTCGCATCTTCATTTAAAGGTAAAAGTAATGCTAAGAGTGCAGATGAACTAAAAAAAGCACGAGAATCCCGTGCAGCAGATGCATTAAAGATGAAAGATGAGCAATTGAAAATTTTATCAGAACAAAATAGTGCTCTTTTACAGTCTTTAGATAAAGTAGAAGAAGAAGCGAATACAATACAAATGGAAAAGTTAGCAATCGAGCAAGAAAATCGCAGTATTCGAGATAGTAATTTTGAACTACAAAGTAAAGCCAGAGCTGCCGAAACACAATCAAAAAGAATGGTCGCAGAAGTTGCAGATAAAGAAAAGCAACTAAGAGTTATGACTGATCAAAACTCTGAATTACTTAGATTACTTGAAAGTGAAGAAAGTTTAACAGCTGAATTACAGGCTGAGGTTGCGGAGATAAGAGCTGAATTAGATGAAATCAGACAAAAACATGGAGCTTTACTAACCACCGCAAAGACACACGAAGAATTAGCAACGAAAGCTGCACGAGAAGGACAGTTGCGTGCTGAAGAAATTAGATTGTTAAGATCAGAAACGGAACAATTAAAGCAACAAAATGCCGAATTAAAAATGAAAACACAAGTCGAAATAGAAGCATTACAAGAGCAATTACGTGTTCGAAAAGAAAAGCAATACCAGCTTCTAGAGAAATTGCAAGCTCAAGAAGAAGCGAAGCGCCAAGCTGAAGATCAAGTTGCTGGTATGGAAGATCAATTAAGAGGTCTACATTCAAGAAACATCGAGTTAGAGACCCAATTACAGGTTGAAACTAGGAGTAAAATTAACGTCGAAGAAACTAACAAAGAATTACAAATTGAAAACGGAAATATGTATAGTCAAAATAGAGAACTTCAGAGCAAAATAGAAAAGAGTGAGAAAGAAAGGTTGCGAATGGAGGCTGAAGCTAGAGATAGTGGAGAGCAGCTTAGAGAAATGGCCGAAAAGGTGTTTCAATTGCTTGAAAGATTAAAATTAGCAGAATTAGGTAAAACAAAAGCTATGGAAGCATTGAAGAAAAAGGAGCAAGATATGGTAGGTTTACAGAAAAAGAATGCAAGATTAATTAAAGAAGCAACAGAAGAGGGTAGAGCCAGAGTAAAAGCGGAATTAGATATTAAAGTGTTGCAAGATCAGGTCCGTGCATTAAAGCAACACAATCAAGCATTATCTCAAAAAGCTAAGGATGAAGCTGCGGCTAAAGTCAAAGCTGTTGAGGAATGTTCACAACTGGAGGAGAAACTTAAGACCATGGAAAGTAGATTGTCATTTTTATTGAACAAAGTGCAAGCAGATGAAGAAGCGAGATTAGTTCAAGCTGAAGACAGAAAAAAACTTGAGGCTCAAGTTATGAGCTTTACGGAAAAGTGCGAGGAATTGCAACATAAATTGACAGAAATGGGTGAGAGTAACAGAGTCATTACACAAGCTATGAGGTTGAAGCAAGAGGAATTAAATGAAATGAATATAAAGTACGATTCTTTATACCGTGAATTCCAAAATAGAGAAGCGTTGGATAATCCACAGGTGAACAATGAGAATGAAGATCTAAGTGGCGCAAAGCCTGGTGGTGCAGATGATATAGATAATGTGAGAATGAACGAAGGTCGTGGTAGGTTCTATGTTGAAGCCAAATCCGTTGGAGGTGGTTCAATGCTAGTCTTGAGAGGTAGGAAGCCGTTGTATCGAGAATGGCTTGAGAAAAATGCAGTCAATGACTTTCTCAAAAGATTGCAAAAAACTACTAAATTTCGCGACCTCATCGTCGAGAAAATGTCTAACGTTTACGGCTTGCTTATGGTAGAAGAAGAAGAAAAAAATCAACTGGTTGTAGAAGTTTCCAATAGAGATAAACAAATTGATCATTTGCAAAAAAAAATGGCGTATATTCAAGATGCATTGGCTACAGAGGAAGATGCAAAAAGAAGAATGCTTCTTCGCTATATTCATGCTGTAAAAGAGCATGCTATGAGTTTAAGCGATGGCGCTGGAGGAGTTCTTCAACTGCCAGAGTCGAATATTTCAGATGAAGAAGTGCATGCTCTTGCAGCTTTATTGCGAAATAATACAAACATAGATGAACTAAATTTACGTGGAAATAATATAACAGATGATGGTGCGAGAGCATTAGGTGCAGTTTTAGCTGGTAGATCATCACTTCGTTTAGTTGATCTTCGAGGTAATAAAATAGGCAAAGGTGCAATTAGAATATTAGCGGAAGCACTTGAAAGATCCGAACGTGTACGACATGTTTACGTTCACGCTGGTGGAAAAATTGATGCACTAGGAGCTGGAAAATGGGCAGCGCCTAGAAACGGTACAAGCACTGAGAATGAAACTGTCGATCCTGAGTCTAAATTAATGGTAACTGTAGAAACCGTTTGCGTTGTAGATGTCCGCGAAAATAATCCTGATGCAACTGTGAACCCATACGAATTAGAAGTTCTCGATGTGCCATCTGCATCATTACCTGGTGCTCCAGCACAATCAAACTCTCCAATCAAAACTAAAAGCGATTTCCAACCGATTCAATTGTTAGAAGGTATTGGTGCGCCATCAAAAGGATTCGCCGCCATAGGAAGTAAAACTGACCCACTTAATAAAAAACAAAGTAAAAGCGGTAAATCAAAAAATTCTTCTACGGAAGGGGATTTAGGACATAGTGAAAGTGAGCGAAAGAAAGAGCAGTTGAAACTAATCAAGAAAAGTTTGAAAGAGACTGCTTGGGAAGGTCGAGCTGGAGGTTTGGATAGTAAAGAGTTAGATTTTCAAAAGGAAAGTGTTCGCATAAGAAAGAAAAATGCACAGCGTGGTGATTTGCCGCCACTTATAGATAGTTCATCTTATGCCGAAGCTAGAGTTCATTCAGCACCTGATTTAAACCATCCTACTAAGTCGTTGGATGGTGACGTCGATGCTGAAAACATTGTGCTTTCAGCAATAGCTAAAGCTCGGCGAGGAAAAGCTGATAAAAATAAACCTCCTTCAAAAACGGAGAAGCAGTTATTTAACTCGCCATTCGCACAGCCAATAGTAAACGCCAAGTAAAGATTCATTTCAGCATTAGAAACGTTGATTATGTACATGTGTAAACTTAATTATATTTATGCGATGCGCTGTAGTCATCTATTTATTCTGCATTCTTCCATTACCAAGTTCACTAAATTTAATTTTTGATACCATCAACGTATCACTTTTATTTGCAGAATCGACTGTAAATTTAACCTCCTTTTTTGTAATTGACATTGGTGGCGATGACACAAAATTAGAATCCAAGTGAATATAATTGGACAACTCTACTTTTTCCAAGGTATTGTCGTTCTCGTTGGAGTTATAAGGGCTGATACAATCGTCGACGTCCAAACGTATGTCGTCTTTGCTATTGTCGTTTATTGGTTCAAATAGATTGATATGATTAAGTTTTACGTCAGGAATTTTATAACTTTCAGTATTTTCGACGGCTACACTTTCAACTGCCCCCTTTTCAACTGCCACCTTTTCAACTGCCACCTTTTCGACTGCTATCCTTTCGATTGTTGCACTTGATTGTGAAATGTCTCTAGCATTCTCTTCGACGGACCTATTTTCTAGCATGGACTCTAGTATCGTTTTAGCCTCCACCAGTTCTGATAGTATCGTCACCTGTTGATACGCTTTGTTAGAGGAGCTACTCATAGATAATGTTGTGTCATTTGGGCTGTGTAAAAAGGAACTATTGTTGTGGTTAGAGTGTTTGGCTTCTACCGAGCTTGCAGTGGAGGTCATGTACATAGCATCAATGGTTGATTCGGCTGATTGTTTTGCGTTGGTAATGCTGATTAAATCTGATTTTAACTTTTCGATAGAATCGATCTTGTGCTGCAAGGAAATTATCAAAGAACTATTTTGGTGGTGCAAATCTTCGTTATCCTTTTTCAACTGGGTAACCTCGTCATTCAAATCCTGCATAAGCTTCATTTGCTGCTTTATTACTGACTCGAAATACGACAACTGTTTGGAATGCCTAGACGATATTTCGGTAATCCCTTTGCTATAAAATTCTTCTTCTGCTTTCTTGTGGTTGATCACTTTATTGTTAATCTCCATTTCTTTCTCTTTCAATGCTCGCACTTTGTCATCGAGACTAGAGACATGTAGTTCTCGCTCCTTGACCGCGGACTCACGATACGTTAAGTCAAATTCCATTTTTTCAATGGCGCTGATTTTATCACTTATTTTCTTTTGCTGTGCCTCCACTTCGGCTATTTTACTGTGGTATAAATCACATTTTTGCTGTGAAATTTGGACCAGATTCTCGAGTTCGTTCTTTTTCTTGTCTAGGTCACATTGCATGAGATCATTTTGCAGGCTAGCTAATTTTATATGCTCCTCCTTTTCCTCTTGCATGTGACCATCTATAGTCATTTTTCGCTCTTTTTCGCGTAATAATGCCTCTAAACTTTCTAATTCTTTCCATCTTGCAGAAAGGGCTTTATCTTTGATATCGCAATCAATCTCTCGTTTTCTCACGGATGCTTCGTACAGCTTATAATTTTCCTCTTTGTCAATGATATTTTGCTCTGAATCGGCAATTCTACTCATAGCAACTTGAAGCCGTTGTTCGCGTTCTTGGAGTTCTCGAAGTTTAACTTTCATTTTTGCTTCTAATTCATTCAATATACTTTCTTTACTGTTCAGTGTAGCAGTCTTTACTTCTATCTCCGACAACGCTTCATTTAACTTTAATTCTTGTTTATGATGATTACGCTGCCAATCATCAACCGTGTCTTCTCGTCTTTGCAAATCAACCACCGAACGGTGCCATTGATCTTGTTGCTCTTTTAATGTGGACAATGTTTGTCTTAATTTACTGTCTTTTTCGTCAATACTCATGATAACAGTAGCTAATCGTCTCTCCTTTTCCTCGACACTTGACCTTTCATTTAATATTTTATAACGATCACTCTGAAGTGTTTGCTTTTCTTTATCCAATTTACTGCGCTCATCTTCTATTTCTTGTTCTCTTTCTCTTTGGTATTCGTCAAAAGTATTTTTCGCCTCGACGAATTCATTCAAATCAGCCAATTCATTTTCAAGCGATGATTTCTTTTTCAATAACTCGGAATATTTCTCAGCAAGTTTTGCATTTTCTGCTTTAGCATCATTTAATCCTTTTAGTAAAGTCAAAGTTGCCGCACCACCGCCTCTTCCCGCCAATGAGGATGTTACATCTGTCTCGTTTAATCCAAGTTCCCCGAATGATTGCCCACTACCGGATAATAACAATTCCTCCAACGTCCTAACCTTTTCTTCTAGCTTCTCTTTTTCTTTTATTGCTTCTTCGTATTGTGGTCCACTACCTGAGGATTGTAGTTCAAGTTGTTCGCGTAATTCAGTAATTATATGTTTATACTGATGTATTAACACTTTGTCATCGACTATTTCATTCTTCTTAACGGTGTTGCTTACAGTCTTACATAATTGACCAAACTTTAATGTACTGACCGTTTCTTCACGATGCATTGGCGATGGAGTAACAGCACATAATACACTAGTAAGAGTATTACCACCCAATGAATTTTTTAAAATTCTTGTAAGTTTAGAATCTCTGTACGGAATAAAAACAGGTTTTGTAGTTTTGTGGATTTGGGTCGTCTTTTTAGACGCCTCACCAAGTTTGTTTATAACAGCTCCTAGAGCTAACAAACTTTTATTAATATTAGCTCCTTCTTTCAAAGTCTTACCAGTAGCGTTTGTGCTTTTTTGTCTTTCAGAACCAGCTAAATCTACCAAATTTAAAAAACTAGTTCGGACAGCGGAAAATGAATCTTTACCAGATAATTCATCATGTACTATGTCTTGACATTCAATTGCAACGCGATATATAGTGTGTGATCTAGAACTATCAGCATTCATACTTGTGGACGCATACGATCGAGCATTTTCTCCTCTTTGCAAAACTTCCATGAATTCAGATGGTGTAGTGACTATCTCTTCGACAAGGCCACCAATAACGGCACCCTTTTCAGGGGTTTCAGATACTATCTTTAAATTTTTTCCCAAACCCAATAAATCATTAATTTCTTCATTGTATACTTCAAAATATGATACTTTAAGAGCAAACTTTTTTTTAGTATTTGATTCAACCCAATCAATTATATCTCTGATACATAGTATCGTCATGCCAGGATCGTCATCACATCCTAACATAGTCCAAGTCTTTCCTGAACCAGTTTGACCGTAAGAAAATACTGTTCCATTATATCCTTCCATAGCTTTTAATACGACCGGTTTACCAACAATGTCATAAATTTGTTTATTATTTGATGCAGGGCCAAAGCAGTTATCATAAGAATAAACTCTCTGTCCATTAGGGGTCTCTTCTAACATAGATGTTTCATTATAATTCCACGCAATAGTTTCATTTTCTAATAACTCTCTTTTATTCAACGGACGAATTCTCACTGCAACCCTGACACTTTCTTCAGTTTCCTCGTCTGGAAAGTAATCTTGAGTCGCGATCAAGTTACCCTCAACATCTGCACTCATGATTCCACTCGATTTTATCTAGATGGATGTCACACCTCTTTTGTTCTAAGATGTCAAAGACGTTGAAGCAGATGCGTATTAGGCGATTCTCTAGTGGCCGAGTTAGAGATTACTTCGTTGGTACACTAATTTAATGGATTCAGACACTGCTACCTTATTTTACTGTTTCTACTTTGGGACTGTTTCCTTAAATTTTTCATTTCGTACCGGTGAAATATTGTAAAAATGTACGTTAACAAATACTAATCAAACTATTCACTAATTATTCGACACGATAAAACTCTTGCCTGGAACTGGGGAAATTTTTGATTTAATTGTACTCACTTTTACAAAAAAATAGTAATAATTAAGATGATAAAAGAAATTCATCAAATACTCTTTAAAATACGTACTAACTTGCCAGTTGTCTACTAATCTTTTCTTATCGCAAATCAATCCAATTGAATAGTCCATTTCAAGGTTCAGTAGGTTACGACTAGGTATGGTGCCGGTACCTGAATGACGATGGTGCTGTTAGCATGTCGTGCAAGTTCAAAAAATAACATAGAGAAATGATGCTTGTGGTGTTTTTTGTGCTCATTGCGATTGCGGTCAACGTGACATCGCTCCCTTCACCCCTTTCTTCCTTGAAATCAACAATAGTTCTTGCCGCTGGTAAGACCGAGAGAAACAAACCAGCAGTACTGAAGAATGCTTTGAATAAAAGAAATTCTGGTAATAAAGATATTAAACTAGCGCCACCAAAGAAGGTGTCTCTCAACGCATTTGATCTATGCATTTGTGGCGCTCTTGCAACTGCATTTGGCGATTTTGTTATGCATCCTGTTGATACTATTAAAGTACTTCAACAAACTTCATCGACCGCCAAATCAATGTTTATGGTCGCAAAAGAGTTGTTTGCGAAAAATGGTATTAGCGGATTTTATTCTGGCGTAGTTCCATACATGACGGCAGATGGTAATATTTCCTAAATAATATTGTTAATAGTTCTATTCAAATTTAATTTACCATATTTTAAATTTAGGTTTAAGTGGTGCTATTAAATTTGCTTCATTTGAGCTTTCTAAAGTTTTTGTTGAAGCTAGAGTACCGTCCAAATATCATTATTTAACTCAATTTGCTTGTGCTGCGATGGCGATGTTAGCATGCTCAGTTGTTATGGTTCCAGGTGAAGTATTAAAGACGAGAATGCAGGCTGGTGTGGTACGATACTAGTACATAATATATATACATAATATATCTCCTTATTCTTCTCATTTTATCTGTATAGACTACATCGTTACTTGCCGGAATTACCGATACATTGAAAAATGAAGGTATTGGCGGATTGTTTAGTGGTTACTACGCAACGTTAGTAAGAGATGTTCCTTACACGATGCTTGAATTAGGCTTGTATGAAAATATTAAAACTTTCATAAGAAAGGTTCGAAAAACTGAAACATTAACTCAATCAGAAGAATTGACTGCTGCTGCAATTACTGGTGGTATTACAGGATTCATCACTACACCATTAGACCTAATTAAAACTAGACTAATGATTCAATCATCCACTGGTGGACAATATAGTGGAATAGTTGATGCATTAAACAGCATTTATAAAAGTGGGGGAGTAGAAGCACTGTTTACTGGTTCTGCAGCGCGTGTTGCTTGGTTATTGCCTTTCACAACTATATACTTAGGAGTTTATGAAATGACCAAGAGAAAAATTTTAGATTTAAAACAAAAAAAGGCTAATGCAAGTCTAGACAATTAGTTTTATTGTTTATATTGTATTAAAAACAAAATTATACCAGTGATTCGGGGATTAGAAACTTTTATCTTCAGAAAAATTTAATAATTAAATTTTAATGTATTAAAAATTGGTGTTAATGCATTGGGTTTCCAATCAAATTTAATTAAATTCTGAGCATTTAATGATTAAAGTATTCGGGATATGTCTCTCTGAATAACTTTGCAGTGCTAAGTATAGCAAGTTGATTAATCATAGCATCCAAAATATGATACGTTTTGGTAGAAATGTATTTGTGCCACGTGGCTCTATTCTCAGTTTTCATAGCAATGCAGTATATAATGCTCACTTCCATGGAAGTGCAGCAGACAGGAAGCCATTTGAAAAATTATTTAATGATCACATACTGCTGAAGTCATTATTAGAGTCATATGCAGCACTTCACGGACATCTTTACATACCAATATCTTATGTTCCAAATCAACCACACTATAGAGATGAGTTTAGTAATATTAAATTGGGGAAATTTGCACATTTTGTTCGCACTGAAATGAAATCGAAGCCCAAATTGTTTATACAAAGGTAAAAGAAACTACTTATTTCTATTATTCACTATTTATTTCAATTTGATAACTAATTTACTCTTTAAGGAATAATGCCCTGTACAAATTGTTGCAAGAACATAACTTTGTTTGGAACTACAATGAATTTTGCTTTTATAGATTATACTTAGCATTAGCAAGTTATAAGAAAGTAAACAATCACTTGGAAATACCTTCCAAATTTGTTATTCCTAGCAGCGAAATGTGGCCAAAGATAGTACGTGGCTACAAATTAGGATTTCTTGCTGAAAAACTAAGAAATGATGATAAAAAATTTGTTGAGTATAGATCTATGCTCGATAATTTAGGTTTTGATTTCTCCAAGTACAAAGAAGTTATACCACCTGAACATGCACTAGAAGCGATAAAGGTATTTTCTTATTTCACAAACTTTGGCTTGTACTAATATGTTTGTATTTATTCAGATATTTCAATCCATTTATGGCAGTGTTATGTACATGCCTCACGATTATGTTGTTCCGACGAATGATCCGCAGTGGCCAAGTTATTTATGGGGGTTGAAGTTAGCACAATTGAGAGCGAATATTCGACGCCACAAAACTCTTGTCAGTATCAAAGACGAAATTTTAAAAATTGATCCATCATTTTATAATCTAATTAATATTCGTGACAGATATCTAATATTTATAGACGCAATTAAATCGTATAAGAAACGGTATGGACATATAAATATTCCTGGAAAGTTTACAATACCCGCAAAAAATAATTCGGATCTTACACAACATCAATGGCCAGAGCGATGTCTTGGCTTAAAATTAGGATCGCAATTGAGCAACGTCAAATTTAGGAGCACATATTGTCACATACCAGAGCAAAAAGCAGAGTTAGAATCGCTCGGTATTTATACCAAAAAGAAATAATAGAGTATAATGCGCCAATAATGGCCGCATCATGTATCGCTTGTGTATAATGCAACTATTCCTGTTATTACCATCCCACTACCAACTACTACCAAGGTGGTTCCGCCGGTTCAATTAATCTGAACAAAAATGGTTTTATGATGACACACCTTGCTTCACTTGCTTACTATATTCATGAAGCTTGAACTGGGTTTGTTGCTGCTTGCGGGCTGGATCAGCTGTAGCAGTGCTTTCTTACCACGCAGATCGAAGCAGGCTGCGTATACTCGCCAGTCAAACATCGCACTGCAATATTCGGTGAATGATGCAATTATACAGTCGTATTCATTCACTGAATGTATTTTAAAAAAAGTAGATATTGCAGAAGCAAGAGCCGAGTTTTGGTTCTTTTTCTTTGCTGGGTCGGGGGCATTGGGCATAGGTATAGCGCAAATACCAAAGATTTTAAAGATATACAGTGAGATTTCTCAGCTAGGAGGCTCAGATGTGACATTAGGTGGGGAGGATGCACCTACAAATCCAATTGCAACAATAGGATACCCAGAAAAGATCAAAACCAATGATATTACACAAATTATTAACGATGCCCCTAGTTCAGAAGTTATCGGGAGTTTATGTGAGAAGAAATCATATTTAGCGTCATTAGGATATTTAGAACAACAAGCATTTTATAAGGCACTACCTGATTCAAATCCATTAGCGAAATATGCAATATTTGAAGCGATGACAGCTGGAGGTTACAATACTACTATTACTCATTCTTTTTCCTGTTAACTGTTACTTACTTATTACCAATAGGTGGTTCTTTAATTGCTCCTAAGAAATACGATGACTGTTTAACTAAATGGCGTTCCGAAGGAATCGATTCCTTTTGTAATGATTTAACAGCTGCGTCAATTAAACGTTTTTCTGCATATGGCTCGCTGTTGTTTTTAATTTTACTCGTTTTTGATCTAATTATTGAGTCAGGAATGAACGCATTTTTGTAACTTTTGATTATAATACACTATTTATAAATGTCAAAATTTTAATTAGGCTTTGTCTGAAGAATCGAGTCAGGCCATATTTCCATAGCTATTTCCATTCCTTTACCTTTCATAGAAGGATCCAATACCAATGCATCATACGCAGCAGCAAAACCTTGTCGAACATTTTGAAATATTATTTCCCGTCTGGTTTCTAATCGTTTAACTTCAGCATATCCTTTTGGTAGAGCAATACAATACATGCTAGGGCCCCCAATTGTGTTATCTAGATTACGATTAGCATCATTTAATATGAGAACATCTTCCGCATATACTAATTTGTGATACTGCTTATTCATCCATCCCACAAGGTTAGGCATTCCTTGCTTCCTTCCAAAAAATCTCTTCATTATCATCTTTTCCATAAGTGGCATTTTTAAGGTGACTGATATATCATCAGGTCGTGTTCTAAGTACTAGTATGTGTGTACAATTTTCTCTAAGGGCACTTCTATAAGGAATTGGTTCAAACATTTGAGCATCAGAAAGTGGTTCACTTCCTTGGACTAAAACACTATCTTTTCTATTGGTATATTCTCTCCACCAAGTTTTTTCAATATTTTTCGATTGTTCATTTCTAAGTCTCATAACATCACCGGTGACTCCTGGTAGCAACATCGATGCTTTCATACAATCTGTCAGCTCTTCCAATGATTGAAAATTTTTATTTTCACTTGACATTACTACAGCTTTTTTGGTCAATAATCCACTTGCTATGACCTTCAATACTTGTTTTTTAGTTACTTGTTTTTCCCAAAATACATCCCAATCTAGTGGCTTGATCTTTTGTACAATAGTTCCTAACAAATAATCTAAATTAAGCACCGGCTTCCCTAATCTATCAGTAAACAAACTTATAATACTTTGTAACCTAACATCTAATATACCTAATCCGATTGATCTGAACAACCCTAAAGCATCAATAAACTCCTTACCGGCACTTGTTAGCACATCGTAATAAACTTCTGGACCGAAGTATGGTAATTGTCCAGCTATAAAATAAGCACCTACTAATGACCCGGCTGATGATCCATATACTATATCAACACTATTTTCCAATTTTAAATATGATACCGCGCTTATCATTCCTAAATAAATTGTGATAAATGTGACAATAGTGATATAAAAATTATAATAATAATTTAATGTATACCAGCTGCAACACAACCTCTCATTCCACCGCCTTCGATTGCAATTGCAATTTTTTTCCCATCATTTCTACTTCCTGGTTCACTTCCTTGCTCTTGTCGTTCATACAAAGCTTTTATCACTGCATGGTTACTAGATATATTGAAAGTGCTATGTGCATCACCTCTAACATCTAAGTCTTGTACCCTATAACCTAATATAATAATATTAAGAAAATATTATTCTTTGTAAAAAGAATTATTAAAAATTGATCACCTTGTCTAATCAGATCTTTCAGATCAACTACGTTGGTCACTGGTATTGGCTCCTTTGGTTTATTCATCACTCGAGTATGTTTTGGCCCAATAAATCCATCAGGAAGTTCGCATTCATACTTCTTACTTTTAATCGTCGACATAGGTCTGTGATGATCGCGGATCACAAAGCTATAGCATGCTAACACGTACACAATCAACAGACTAATGCGAAATGTTTTCGTCATGGGAGATAGAAACCTTTTCTCTATGAATGAATTGGCGTTACTTTAGAGACGCCAATAGAAGTAAACGAATCAGCTTTTCGGCCTATGATATACTCACCAATCGACTTACTCACGTCTTCTACCTTGTGCACACACTTGTAAAGTGATGAGTCACTGTTTTTTTGGAGTTGGTTCATGCGACATTGGTGAACACTTAGCAACCAAGTGAATAAGTGTATACATGAAAAAATTTCGTGTTAACATTAACAAGAGCAAAGTTTATCTCGAACCATGACGTTATTACACACAACGGATCTAAATATACAAGAAAAGCACGACCCTGTCGATTCATGATCCCTAGAGTACCGTTAAAATTGCTTTCGCAAAAATATTTGCCAAAATCAAGGGAATTGATGCATCAAAAGCACCGATATAATGAACTATTTCCTTTCACCAGGCTTCAAGCCGCTGAACTCCAGGAGAGGGTTGCAGAAGCTGCGAAGAAGCTCACGATTATGTTCTAAAATGATAAACGAAATAAAGTCGCCGGTAGTAAAAGCTAGTGCATCGAGTAAATTAGAAGTTAAAAAGTATAGTAACAAAGTAATAGAGAAAAATATTGTCGATAACACAAATAAAAATCATAACAAGCGCACAAGGTCTGAATCACCACCAATATTGAGTGCGTCAAAGCGCTCGAAAAATAATAACCAAATTATACCAAGTCAGAGCATAAAACTAGGAAAAATTAATTCAAATAATGTTATGACTAAGAGTAATGTAAGCAAAAGTAGTATAAGTAGTGTAGGTAAAAATAGTTCTAGTAGTGTAGGTCAAAATAGTGTATCAAGCGTTAGTAAAAGTAGTACAAGTAGTGTGAGTAAACGTAGTACAAGCACTACTTCAGTAAATAGCGACAGTAAAATAAAGTTATGTTGTGATAGATGTGATAGATGTGATGGAAAGCATGATACCAAAGATTGTCCATATTACAGAAAAGCTAGAGATAAACACCCTGATGCTCAAAGGCGTACAAAAATCAATGGGTATATTTCTACTTTACCCGGAACATGGTTAAAATCTATGAATATTAAAGTTTATCGACAACCAGGTGATGGCTCGTGCTTATTTCATTCTATGTCATTTGGTCTCAATGATGGAAGTACTGCTTCCTCGTTAAGGAAGGAAATTTGCAATTACATAATGAGTAATCCAAACATTAAAATATGTGATACACCATTAAAAAATTGGATAAAATGGGATACCAATAGCAGCATCATAGAATATGCTAGAAAAATGTACAGAGGATCATGGGGAGGGGGAATTGAGATGGCATGTGTTTCAAATATTAAAAAAGTTAATATACATGTTTATCAATATTATCCAAAAGGATACAAACGAATATCGGCTTTTGATTATCCAATTGAGCCAGAGAAAAGAAAAATAGTTCGTGTGTTGTATCAAGGAAGATGTCATTATGATGCACTAAAAATCTTATGAATATTGTAATATTTATATACATATACTATTACCACAACCCGAACGGACCTTTGCGTTTCTGCAACAAAGATTTATCTTCTTCAACCATTGATTTTAAAAGTTCTTCATCCTTCTTTTTTTGTGCTGCTTTTTCTTCTTCAGTAGCTTCTTTAAATGCAATGGCTCGTCTACGTTTTTCTTCCATTTCGTTCGGTGCTTCTAACACTAGTCTGACAGGTTTTGTGTTCCTACTTTTAATTGTGGCCATAACACGTGTTAAACCTACGCCTCTACACGACCACATTTCATCACCAAATGTGGCAGATGCCATTGCCACAATATCACCAACGAATACTTTTCCTGTTCTTTCTGCTCTACCATTTTTTTCAATAGATTTAACATATACATTACCTTCTTTATCTTCATCTAATTCCAGTCCAAGAGGTAATAATATTTCAACCATTCTATCATCAGCACCAGCTTGTCTTGCTGATCGATTAGCTCGTGTAAACGCATCATTTTTTACTTTCATTTGTAAATTGCATCTTGAAATAACTCGATTTTTCCTGAAACTTGGTGTAAGCATCAATGCAGAGCTTAGCTGCAGCAAGCACACGATTAATGGCAACACTAACACCGTCATGGTTACTTTTCTCATCTGACTCAATACCTAGGACCTCCATGATGACTCATTTTACCGGTACTTTAACTGTGTATGAAATTCATACTATGAATATGTTGTAAATTAATATAGTGAAAAGTACTTGCTTTAACTTAACTAAGAAGAAAATAGTAACAAATTTGATTGAACTGAGCAGTTAAATGGAAAAATATATCAACGATACAATTTATATACCATAAAAATCATTACTGACTTTAAATGATGATGTTGTATTATTTATTTAACGATTCAATCGACATTGTGTCATTGACAATGTATATATTGAAGTGAAGTAAGTTGTAAGGTTGTAGGTACCGCAATAATTTTTTATTGAATTTTTTTCTTTCCAAAGGCAAAGTTTCCATTTTTCCGAAAATTTGAAACGCGATGGACGCAGATGCAGATAGTGCTCTCCTGGATGAACATGGACCAAATCCATATGATCCGACAGAGCTTATGAAGGATGAATCACTGATGGCTGAGCTGCAAGAATTAGAGCGCCGTGCCAATGGCGTTAGCATAACTAAATCGCCCGAGATTAAGAGAACAGTAGTATCCGAGGCCAACCATTACGAATCTCCAGAGCCTAAACCACGCCCAATAAGCAAGGCTTTTGCACCACCTCCTGTGCCTGTAACGAAGAAAAGTGTTTCACCAATTCAAAAACAAACAGGTACAAAGGTAGTAACTTTGTACGATCTGGAAAAAGAAATAAGAATTGCTCTGGCGTATTCTTTTAAAGAGTCCAAAGATGCAAGACAAGCTGGAGATAATAAGAAAGCTCAGATTTATTTCACAGACTACAAGTATTATGACGATCAATTAAAGGAATTATTATTAATGAAAGAAGATACTGGATCATATTCGACATCATTCTCACCAATATTTCACTGGACAGAAGAAAAAAGTGAAATAAAAGTAGAAAATTTAGATATTGGAGAAGATCAAATTTATGTTTCTGTTGATGTTGCTCGAGAATTAAAGCATGTTATATCGAATAACTACGAGGGATGCACTGTAAATTGCGAATATAATTTAGGAATACCAAAAGAGAATAGAATCGTTGGGACGTTCCAGGGGAAATGTTTTAAGGATGGTATAATACAATTTAATTACAAGAAAGTACATAAATGCGACAAGAAAATATCCAAAGCTCAGAAGACGTATTATACTAACGGCTATGCTACGTTTAAATTAACATTGCAATCATATTGGGGTTTTAAGTCTACTGAATTAGGAACAGCAATATTTCCCCTTGAAGAGTTAATGTCATGTAGTGACAAAGTAATTGAATGTCGATTAGTTGAAGACAAAAATGAAAAACTTAGTAAGGCAAAGCAATTGCCAGGTACTCTAGTTGTGCACATACGTCTCCGTCATCCACTAGTGAATCCCCACGTGGAATATGTATGTTATCGTAAACTAATAGTAGGAGATATAAAGAATTTAGTCTCAACTAATAATGTAGCAATCGCACCTAATAGCGAGACTGTTGCTGCTACTATTAATAAGCTAAATAAATATAAAGATTTACAGAAAAAGGAATTAGAAGATCCACTCGCAGTTACGTACATGACCAGCATGCATGTATATCAATCAAAAATTGACGAGTTGAAAGAAATGTCTAATGGGGACGAAGAGAAGATTATGGAAAATAATATGACGATACTTGCATGCCAGAATTTAATCAACCATTTGGTGGAGCAAGTCAATAGTGGGAAGTTATCCCCTGAAGTGTATGGGGCACAATTAAAGGATCGAATAAGCAGAGACAAATTATTGATAGAATATTTTACTGAAAACCCAAACGAAGAATTTAAGCAAAAGATACAAAAACGAATTGAATTAATTGAAAATGAATTACAAGAAATCGGACTAGCATAATAAATACGAATTTATAATTTATAATATTATTCAATTACTTCATCCTTCTCAATCCTCAGGATTATCTCCATCAACATCTTCCTGCTCTATCTTCAATCTATCAAGCATTGCTTGAAGCTCGGATTCTTCTCTTGATGTCACTGCTTTTGGTGCCATTTTAACATCAAGTGATCCTCCTTTTGACCTTATTATTGTACCAATTGCGTCAATTGCTTGATTTAAAATTTCAATTCCTTCCTCTTTATCTGATGTGTTGGTCGTCATAACATAAGTTGGTGGTGCTATTAATTTAATTTTAATTCCAGATGTTTCAGTTCCTTTTGCTTCTCCTGCTAATAATGCTTCTTTAATTGCATCTATACCATCATAAGTAAAACATGTTACTTCAATGTCACTACGAATTTGGACAGGACGAGGTGCTAATCTTTTCTTAATATATGATACCATTGCTGCTTTAATATCTTCTGAAATGTCTAATCCATCAAAAATATTATCATTTTCATCAGATAATAAAAGCTTAAATGCATCATATGCATGATGATATTTTCTATATAATGGCCAACCAACCATTTGATATAATTGTTCTAGCGGCATTTTTTTCTGATCAGCGACATGCCTTAACACACTATGTACTGCTTTCGCTTTATTATATCTTTCCTCACATTTTAAAACATCTTCAGGATCAACACGACGTTTTGATAAATCAATATAACCTTTTTCTTTATCAACACGTATAACCATAACTACCTCACTTCTATTAATTCGCACTAACTTATTTATCGATCGAATACGTCTTCTTGATAACTCGGACAATAATATCATTCCTTCAATATCATCATATTCCATAAGCGTCACATATGCACCCATTTCACCAATATTATACACGTTACACATTACAACCTCTTCGGGCTCAGGGTATTGGTTCTCGTAAAAGCGACAGCGCAACAGGGAGTTTTTGTCCTCGTCGAACGTCGTCGCGGTCATCGCAACTTCCAGTTTTTCTTCCATTTTTTATTCTTCTAATATACTAATTATTTTTTTTTGCTTGGTTTTTATGACAAGTTAGGGCAGGCCCTTTGATATAGCTATAATAAGGTGATTGACTCGTTTAGAGTTTAGAAGAAAGGATTGCTATACGTTGTTCA
>JACCDO010414947.1_pt1 | contig 23135 bp, 21 predicted proteins | sample 7446101 | NCBI WGS metagenome assembly JACCDO01 (sample SAMN15323440, study PRJNA562643) | freshwater metagenome | isolation source: river surface water | place: USA:Blue River Watershed | collected 2017-08-16
ATTCCCTGCGCCGTTGACGACATCGTCACGGTGGAACGTTTAGACGGGTCTACTGCCGCTTACAAGCGCTGCTACCTCATATCTGCCATCCTCAGCCAGAAGGAGGCATCCAAGCTCAAGTCCTCAGGGGCTCTGCGTGACGGTGTCTTCAAAGGTATGACGACCAGTGCAGTCGGTGGTGGCGCTGGCCAGTACGACTATGACTGGGACGCCCTGCCCGAGTACTCGGAGTTGGATGCAGCAGAGCGCCCCACTGAGCGCCGAGGCAAAGGCAAGATTGGCCCCGAGCCCCTCACCTATGAAGAGTACATGGCCGCTCTGCATGCCGCCACCGAGCCCCCAGCGCCTGAGACTGCCTCTGAGTCTGCGACTGCACCGAAGCTGCCTGCAGAGCTTACGGATGCTGATATTGAGAACATTTAATGTGCGTGTCCCCAAACAAAGGTAAAAAGCAACAAAAAAACAAAAAGCTTCAAAACCCAGACAAAAGGACAAACCCCCAAAACCCCATAGAAAAGAGAGAAACACAAAACCAATCACAACACCCTCTTTTTTTATAGAGGCATTGCTCTCTCCTGAAAACTTGAGTGGAGGCTCCTCGGTGTCGTGGGGTAAGCCAACAAGCCATGCCCTGCTCCATATGCAAACAAGAGGGACACAACAAGCGCTCGTGTCCCTCTACGCCCTCTTCCTCCGCTAAGCCCTCGCCCAAGCCCTCTCCTAAACCCAGTCCAAAGCTTGCACCTATACCTCCGCCAGTAGCTGAGCCTCGGATCCTACCAGACTGGTACAAGACACCTGAGGTCACAGTCAAGGACTTCATTGCCTGCTGCGAGCCAATCTACAAGGTGCTCGAAGAGCAGAATAAGAGCAAGACCGTGGAAGACCCCTTCCTCAAGGCCATCCTCAGTAGCTACATGCCCGACTTCGACTGGGAGGTTGCTGAGAAGGCCAGACTCAAGCAGAAGGTGCTCGAGATGAAGATGGGCAACTTCCATGAAGAACTCCTCGGTAAGCTCCCTGGATGGGAGACCCTACCTGTAGGTCACAAGACAGGTATGGATGTAAGGAAGCTAGATGACAGTGTCTTCCTTGAGGTGAAGAACAAGTACAACACCTGCAATGCCGATGGACTGAAGCAGGTGAACGAGAAGCTCGCTCGCCTTAGAGCCACAGGCAAACGTGCTATCTTCGTCCAGGTGAACTGCCCAGATGGAGAGGTGTGTCGCAGCTACTCCACGCCCTCGACTGAAATCCTTAACGGTAAAGAGATCTACACAATGGCCTCTGGTCGTGAGTCATTCTACACAGACCTCCTTAACACTGTCACACACATCTTCGCCCACTACGAAACACTAGCCTCTCTCAAATCCTCCCTACTCTAAATATACATTCTAATAAAAGAAATAGTAAATACAAGAAAAACTTGAACTTTTTCTTGTTGTTGTGAACGCTAAGCCCAAACAAGCCAATAAGCCATGTCTTACACCATCCAAGCCAGAAAGTTGCAGTTTGATGACTGGACTGTCTACGAACCTCACACAGTCGCAACCTTCCAAGATGCACTTATCTATATCAAGGAGAGAATGCTTGCTGTTCAGGAGCGCATAGGGAAGCCAACCCCCTTCCCTTACAGAACCTTCAGATACAGTCGTTATGTCGAAAAAACAGTGCATGACAAGCGTTATGCATCTATTGGTTTTAACCCTCCAATAGAGGCTGTCACTCTATTTCCCGAGGAACACAGTCTAGGGATATCCTTCGGCCATCCAGATCCTGAATATGAGTTGTGGAGCTTCAGAATTATGAAGGACTCGTAATCCTTAGAGTAAACAACAGCCTCTGTAATTAACTAATTGTATTTTTATTGTGAGTAATCTCTATTGATAAAAAACTTGAACTTGCTCGCTTCCTTTGTTACAAGTAAGCCAACAAGCCATGCCTTACACCATCCAAGCCAGAATGAGTCAGTTCGGTGACTGCACCGACTCAGAGCCCTACATCGCCCCTACCTTTGAGGGCGCCCTCATCTTCCTTAAGGGAGCGCTGTACGGGGTCAAGTCCCGTATGTGGGAACACATCATGCCCAACTACACCTACTTCATGGGAGGGCTGGGACCAGACCGCTACCACATTGATGAGGTAACCAACATCCCCGAGCAGGACTCGCTCTACATCATCTTCGGGAGCTCGCACAGCAACTGTGAGTGCTGGAGCTTTGAGGTCACGAGAAGTGAGTAAGCGATAGGGCAAAACAAAAACCAAAGAAAAACAAAAACAACAAACTTTTTCTTTGGATTTTTAATGGTTTTCTTTTTTTTTTTGAGGGGGCGCTCACTACCTAATACCACGGTAGAAGTCCACCCGCCGCTCCATGCGGTCGTAATAGTCGTCATCATCCCAGCGGCGACGGCGAGGCCAGGAGTCATCGTCTGAGTCATAGTACTCGTCTTCCCATCCGCTGTGCTGCTCCTCAGCTACATTGAACTGGCCACGGAAATGCAGTAGATTGGGGTAGGCATACTGAATATCATTGGCATGCATCTCATGCGGCTTACCGTTAGCGGAGAAGACACGGCTCCCACAAATCCGAGTGACCCCCAGATCGAAGTCTGGGTCTACAGGAGACCAGATGCCGCACTGGATAGGTGGGATCACAAGGGTGAATACAGCGACATCACGATTTACACCTTCAGCGTACTCGGCCTCCTCTTCACTGCGACTCTCACCGGTGAACCAGTGGCTCTCAACCTCGGCGCCACGCTCGTCATAGGCCTGGTAGCGTCCCTTGAGAACACCCTTATGGTAGTTCATACGCTTGCGCACCTGCTGGCGGATAGACCCAGGCTCCTCCTGATAGAGAACAGTGGAACCATGGAGCTCGCCGTCTTTGATGTTCATGACACCGACAAGGCGCCAGTTGTTGATCCAGCCACGGTAGATTTTGCGCTTACCCTGACTGAGTCCATTGACGTAGGTCTCGGTGATACGGTAGGCATCGGCGAAAGCCTCCCCTGGCGCCATATACTCGGTGGAGACAGTACCGTGTACGAGTCCATCACGGTAGTTGCACTCTAATCTTGTGTAGTCAGAGACCTTGCTTTCGATGGTGCGCTTCCCCTGCACAACACCATTTACGAATGTGTACTTGTCGGTCGCATACTGTCCAGGGGCGAAGTTGTAGAGCGCCTCAACTGCGCCGTGAAGTACCCCTTCAACATAGTTCACCTTGGCAAGTGGATCCCAGTCAGGGTAGTAGTCGGTATTGGTGGGCACCGTGATAGGCCACAAGGCGAACTCACCATGGCGAAGACCGTGTTGGTAGTTGCCGACCTGAATGAGGGACTTTACACCTGGCTGCACCTCCTGAATGTGGTCACACTGACACGCATCACACCAGTTAGCGATGGAGTCACCTTCAAAGAGGACACGAGCCGACTCGGCTTGGCCATGGGGACGACCCTGCTCATCCACTGTGTAGAGGGTGATGTAGCGATGGCCACTCAGGCCGATTCCATCCTCCCGCTTGAGGTTGCCGCCTGTTAGCGGCAGCCAAGGGTACTCGGCCTTACAGGCCTTGCAGGTCTTGCCGAGAGTCGCCTTCAGCTGATTGAAACAGCCGATGTGGATGTCCATGCTCTTGCAGAGGCATGGCTTCTCAACTGCAAGGGGATTCACGAAGGAATCCGGCTCACAGCAGATGTAACACAGAGTTTCTTCGGACATTGTTGGCTTGGCTTGTTGGTTGGCTTGTTGGTTGGCTTACTTTACCAAAGTTAGTTGTCTAGCGTTCAAGTTTTTTACTACTAAGCTATCACTAATATTTAATGGTAATATCTATTAGATATGGCTACTGCTCCTGCCAAAAACAGTGATGATAAACTCATAGATTTTTATTTTTCCCAAGAGGATGATTCAGAGCAAATAAAGCTAGATTATCAAAAGTTTATTGAGACTTTTCAAAAAAAATGGTTAATTAATATTATAAATAAGTTACACCAACATTATACGAATCGTACTTTAGTTTCGGAATTATTTTTGGCTTATAAAGAAATACTCTACACTATACTTTGGTCAATCTTTTATCATTTAGATAGACCTATTCAAAGTTTAGCAATGGTTAGGGCAGCTAGTCCCCCATCGAATATAAATACAAATGCTAAGCGAAGAGAATTTTATGAGAACAATATTAGGGAGCACATTAGCTCGCTAATAGTTGATAGTGGCTTTGGAGGTTTTAATAAAAAAAATAATTCTGATACAACACTTTTTTTAGGAATATTGCAAGACCTAATTGTATTTATTTATAGGGCTCTCGTTGTTTCATTTAAGTTTGGAACGTTAAAAAATACACCATTTTTACAGGAATATAGAGGCAGAGAGGAATCAACGCTATATTCATATATTTTAGGGTTTAGTATATTTAATTCTACATTTAAACGGAATATATTAGAGATTAAAGCGACATTAAAGCAGATTAGAGATGCGGAGCGTGGGGCAAGTAATATCTTTAGTTTCATGAAGGCTCAAACAAATGCTATGAGAGCTGAGAGACTTGCTGCAAATAAGGCTGCCAAAGAGAGAGCAGCTGCTGAAAAGGCAGCGGCTAATGAGAGAGCTGCTGCTGAGGCTGCAAAAAAGGCAAGGGAACTTGAAATTGCGCAGAGAGAGGCGAATGCAATGGCTGCAAAACTATTAGAGGAGAACGCTAGGGCACAACAATCTGTAACGGCTGCAACATTCACTGATGCCCCTGCATCTATTATATCAAGTGAGAGAAGCGCTTTTTCGTCACCAAGAAAACCAGCTAATGTAGGTCGTGCAAATAATGCAACTGAATCCAGGTTGAGTTTCAATAATACAATAAAATCCCCAGCAAAAGCGGCTAATAATAGTGATGAGCGTATTCAACTATTGGCTCAGATGATTACTGATTTGAAAGCGACACATCCCACATTATCAACTAAAAGTATTTTTTCCAAAGTTAAAACAATTCTTGGCGAACAAAATAACTCTAACGGTTTTATTCCAGTTAGTCCTAACTTAGGTGAGCGTTTACCCAAGACCAGATTATCACCCCAGCTCTCTAATGCAGTACGTCGTGGTCTCAATCATAATATTGCAAAACTCTATCAAAATGTTGATAAAACGGGGATTGTTAGATATTTACAAGATAATGTTAATGAAATTGCCCGAGTATTAAAAATAGATCCATCCACAATAGCTGTTACTGAAAGTGATACAGGTATTTATCTAGATATTTATGAGCCAGGTGGTGGTGCAGGGGGCGAGAGACCAAAACGGGCTCATCTCTCAATACATACCGACCTACAGCCAACCAATTCAGATGTTGGTACAATACACATTAAAAATGACCGAACAGGTGCAGCCATTAAGATGTTAGTAGAACGGTTTCCTGCATATAGTCTATCGGTTAATTCAATAATAGGAGAGACAAGCAAAGTTGCAACAGATTTGGCGAAGGCAATAAGTAAGATTGTTTTCCCTAAGACCAGGGCATCATCACCCGTGCCTGAACCTTTAGCTATTACAAGGAAAAGAACCAGTAGGGGCGGTGTCTTGAAAAGACGGCGTTCAAAAAAACATTAGATATTTTTGCGTAAACTTTTACAGAATATTAGTAGATATGTCACGTAATAGTAAATCAGTTAATATTTCAGTTATTAAAGGCATCTATGATGAGATGACTGATATTACCAAGAGACTAAAAGATGAGATTGAGCGTTACAACTCCGACACCTCCTTTATATCACCGCCAGCTGAGGAGGAGTCGCCCTCGCTAATGGATACTGTCACCAATTTTTTCAAGCCTGCTGAAAACAGTTCAAAGTCAGAGTCATTTGATAGACCCAACTTAATTGAGCCACAGTCGCCCCTTTCACCTAGAAATACTGTTAACAATAGCGGCTACAACTACGATCTGTCATCTATGGGTAGTGAATCCAATAATAGTGGGTCTGCAAATGCACGCCCTGCTCTAAATATCTTGGGAAAGCCTCCAAGCAAACCCTCAAAAACCTATAACGGATCTAATAATTTCAATAATAATGGCTCTAATAATTTCAACAATAACGGGTCATCTTCATCCAATAATAGTAATCGTAAATACAATAACAATAACAACAATAATAACAATAACAACAATAATAACAATAACAACAATAATAACAATAACAACAACAATAACAACAATAACATAGGCACCAAGTCAAATAACAATAATATGAGTACGAAGTCAAATAACAATTCATCGGGAGAGCGTAACCGTTTAATGAACGAGATTTTAGCACAAGTCAATAGCAAATCTTCTAATAGTCCTGCAGCCGATGAATATAATAACACTCTAAATCCTCAGCGCATTCAGGGTAAGCTGTATTATGTTAGCAGCAAAGGAGAGGCTTGGGAGGCGGTTAAAAAGGATGGTGCATGGACAATGGGTCCATGGGCGGGAATGTACAAACCATCAAGGGGCATGATAGATAAGTCTTATCCTGAGCCCGATAATGTCAGCACAAGTGAAAAAAGTAAGAGTGGTTCCAACTCTAATAACGGCTTCTTTGGTGGAAAGAAGACTAGAAAAGGGAAACATCGGAAGGGGAAGGGTAAGCGTTCAAGAAAGCATTAGTCGGCACATTTAAAGCTAAATGTCATATTTTATAGTAATTACACTACTGTAAAATGTCAGAGCAAGATTGGACACCTGTAACTATTAATCGTCGTGTTAAGAACACCACTACTACCGCAAAGCTTCCAACCGTGCAGGTAGTTGCATCAGATAATGCACGACAGGCTGCGGCAATTGAGCGTCGTGCTGAAGAGGGGAATCTGAAGCCCAAGCATCTTACGAGTGAGAGCCGCCAGAGGCTTGTTCAGGCTCGCCTTGAGGCGCAGCTTACTCAGGTGATGGCGGATAGTCAATGCAATCTTCCTCGTAATACCTTTAGGGGTATTGAAAATGGCTCTATTGTGCCAAACCAGGATCAGCTGCGGAAAATCAGCCGCAACCTACATGTTGACCTGAAGCTTGAGTAAAACTGAACCCCGTCCGCAATTTAAAAGTCTTTAAGCCCAGACGATGTTATTGTACTCATTGCCCTCTGAACTGGTTCGTGCCACTGTTGTGCGGCGACCAAGCCAATATAATAAAAGTCCGTATCTTGCTGACATTCTCGTAGATGGTGAGCAAGAGCCGTCAGTTGCACATACACCAGCACTAGGTTGTAATGGTTATGTTGCTCCTGGTCAAGTGGTTTGGGTTATGCCTGCGACTAATGACAAAACAATTAGTAAATATACTATCTATCATGCTGAGCAAGATGGAGAGATTATTTGTATACACCCCCAGGTGGCTAATGCGGTTGCTCGAGCATTGCTCGAGAGCTGGTTGGTGATTCCTGGTTTACGAAAAATTGGAGCTGAAGTAACTGTAGGGGATTCTAGATTCGATTTTGGTGCTCGAGATCGAGATCGGAAAAAAGTCTACATTGAAGTTAAATCTGCGCCCATCGCAGACCTTGTCGATGCCCTTCCACGTGCTCGAGAAGCTGCACTCGAGAAGGTCGAACCAGATGCAAAGAAAACCGCCATCTTCCCTTATGGTAATAACCCTAAAGCTGGTTTACTAAGTCCTCGAGCACTGAAACATATAGAACACCTTAATGGTTTAATGGGGGAAGCACAATGCGTAATGTTATATTTAACAATGCGCACTGATGTAAATCGCCTTACAATTAGCACAAGAGACAAGGTCTACAGAGAGGCCGTTGCACGTGCCGCCGCAGCAGGTGTACAAGTAGAGGCATGGACTATCAAATGGATTGGTCGTTATGCGTATTTAGGAGAGTCAATTCCAGTTATTTACAATTAATTTGCTAAAATTGTACCCACTAATAGTACTTAAGAAAAATCCTGACGTTTTATTAGACTATGTCATCTTTTCCACGTCGTTATGCTGAAATAGATGTTGTCAAACTTGCTGATATCTCTGTAAGAAACCCTAACAATCAAGTACCATCTACCGGTACTATACTTACTATGAGCTCAAGCAAGGCTTTTATGTTTCCAGTAACTTATGCACTTGATACCATACCCTATTTGTCTGATCTCTCTCATACAATCAGTTCACTTAGTACAAATGTTAGTACACTTCTTGCAGTGATACCTTCAGGTTCTGGAGCAACAGGGGCTACTGGTCCGGCAGGGACTACTGGTGCTACTGGGACTACTGGCGAGACAGGTACTACTGGTACTACTGGGACTACAGGTACTACTGGTACTACAGGAGAAACAGGTACTACTGGCGAGACAGGTACTACAGGTACTACAGGAGAAACAGGTACTACTGGCGAGACTGGTACTACTGGCGAGACTGGTACTACTGGCGAGACTGGTACTACAGGAGAAACAGGTACTACTGGCGAGACAGGTACAACTGGAACTACAGGTACTACTGGCGAGACAGGTACTACAGGAGAAACAGGTACTACTGGCGAGACAGGTACTACTGGCGAGACAGGGGCAGCAGGAGAATTAAGTTGGGTACTAGGTGGAACGGGCGATGATGCCACAACAACACCAGGTATTTTTACAATAGATTATTATCCATCATGGGAAAACAGCAATTCATTTACAATCAACAAAATGGCTGCAGGGGGAATCAGTGCATCAAACTATCTACATGCATTATATTTGAACTCATTAGCTGCATATGATACTGGATTTTTATATGTTGTGGGTAGTATTACTAATTTAGATGCTGACGATTTCTGGTCAAACAATATTATTGTGACTGAATACACTGATTATATCCAAATGACGGGTGTAAGATCAACTGGACTAAATGGTGTTTCGGGTTCGCCCGTTATTGGTGACAGTTATGCAATTACCGCTTTCTCTGAATCATTAGGTATTACTGGTTTATCTGGAGCGACAGCAGGTGCTGTTCTTTTCTATAGCGATACAGGAATAACGGCCAATAATTTTTTCCGTTTTGATCCAAGCTCAGGTGCGTCAGGGGAGGTCATTATCAATGGTAAATTAACAGTTGATGGCATCATTGATCCTATTGCTCTTGTAATTGCTCCAACTAATGAAAACCCTAATGTCGGTGTCACAGGAACACTCTGGTTTAATTCGGCAAACGATGCCCTATATTTAGACAATAATCAGATTCACACTGGTGTTACCGGTGCAGCACCAGTAACAACAGCTCTTCCCGAATTTGGTTTTCTAAGTGGTGTCCCTGAATCTGGTCCCTATGAAATTCTTGCCACACCAACATTTATGGGTGGTCAAAACATTGTATTAGGGAATGAATTTACATTTAATAATTGTGCTCTAAGCCTGTCAGGTAATTTATCACTTGTAATTGACGCTGCAAAACCCTTAACATGGACTGCAAAAATAGGTAAAAACGGCGATCCAACAGAGGATATCACTGATTACATTGTTTACAGTAATAACGAGTATATTAATATTCCAACAAACTTAGTTTCAAAGATAGACTCGGGTTATATTACATTTAATATAGGCGATCTTGTAACTGTTGAGTTTTACGCTGAAAATGTAGGTGGTTCTCCTGATCCCGTGGTTATTACACCAGTAAGCAAAATTCAGGCAGTATATGCACCAATAACTAATAAAACAATCGCCATTCCTGGATCTAGTACAATAACCGTAACAAGTACGACAGATGGACCCAGATTGGTTGAGGCCAGTGACGAATATTATATTATAAATGGAACCGGTGTTGTAGTTGACCTCTATAAATACCCTGATGGTTCATTAATCCCAACGTTTGTTGAAACCTTAGAGTCAGGTGCAACCTCAGCACTATTAACCGGTATTCGTTATTTCAATGTAATCGCAAGCGTAAATGTACCTTTCCCAACCTCACCAATCACTATTTCTGAGGCTACAACTACAACTCCAATCGGTATTAATCCAGAGATCGCATATGAGTTTATAAATGGTACCGGTCAGACACTTATATTAACTGGATATGTTGATTCAACCCCAACAATTTTAGCCAATCCATTTAATAGTTCAGCTACATATAATGCAGTGTCTGGATTTACTGGTTACACCGCATTGATTCCAACTCTCTTCACTACAGGTCAATTGCCTTACAGTGAAAATGTCGATGATTCTACACTGAATTTTGCTGCCAGTGTAGATAATTATGACCAGCCTGGTGGACATCCCCAAGCAGCTATATCATCGGTTGACAATGATTATGGCTCAACTGAAGATTTCACTTTACAGTTTACAGCTCCAAGTAATATTGCTATAACAACTCCCCCTAATAGTTCTGTAACACCCCCAACAGTTGATGGTCTCTACATTTTAGTACAGGGGATAGGTGGTGCGTTTTACTCGCTAAGAATGTATAATACTGCGTTTCAGCTTGCAGCTAAAAGCGATACAAATCCTGCGACACCCCCAGTACTTAATACATATAGTTACAGTGCTGGAAACACAATTAAACTGACATATGATAATGCTACATCAACGGCTACTCTATATGTAAATGGTTCTGTACAATATTCATCAAGCTTGGCTAACGATGGGTATTTCATTTATATCTACGCACAAGAATTATTGAACCCTATTGTCTTATCTGATATTGTATTGACTCGCTCTATAATTTAATAAAATAATAATAAAATTATAATAAAAATAGATAATATTAGAACGATGTCTAATACTGTTTATTTTCCGATTACGGCAAACCTGGACACAGTAACTATAAATCCTGGTTTCAATCTACATATCAAGAATACTACTCAATCCGTTGGAGTAACAGGTGGGGCTCTTATTGTTGATGGCGGATTAGGTATTTCCGGTGATGTTCATGTATCTGGTAATGTCTATACTTCAGGTGATGTTATAGGTGCCACAGGTGCAACAGGTGCTACTGGTACTACTGGTACAAATGGAACTGATGGAGCTACAGGTGCTACTGGTACTACTGGTACAAATGGAACCGATGGTGCTACAGGTGCTACAGGTGCTACAGGTGCTACAGGTGCTACAGGTACTACTGGCACAAATGGCACTAATGGAGCTACAGGCGCTACTGGTGCAACAGGTACTATAACAACACCAACACTTGGTGCAACTGGTTCATTAATGACATACAATCCACTAAACACCACATTTGGTTATAATGCAACGCTAACATTTAGTACAACATCTACATTAGTTGTTGCAGGTGATTTAGTCCCAGCTGCAAGTCATGCATACACACTTGGGTCGGTTAACAATGTCTGGGGACCAGCCTACTTCAGTCAAACCGGCGAACGCTTCTCCACTATCACCGCTGCCACCGGGACAGTAGCACATAATTGGGCTGATACTGCTGTTTGGTATCACTCATCAATATCAGCAAACTTCACAGCGAATATAACAAATCTACCAACTGTTAATAATCGCTCGTATGTTGTTGTGCTTAATTTAGTACAGGGTGGTACAGCTTATTATGCAAATGCCCTACAAGTAAACAGTAGCTCTGTTTCAATTAACTGGGTAAATGGAACAACCCCAACCCCCGCTGCAAATAAGCGTGAGATTGAGAGCTTCACACTTTTCTATCACGGCTCTGCATGGTCAGCTCTGGGTCAATACACCTCCTTTGGATAATTTGATGAAAATCAATAATTTTTTATAATGTATGTTATGCAACATAATACATATTATAAAATTAATATACCAGTACGAATTAAACACCCCCAGTTGATGCAGGTGCACCCTGGCAGTTGGTCAATGTACCTGTGCAAGCAGTATTACAACCGGCCTTAATTACACAGCCATCACGGTAAACAGCACCAGCGCCAAGACGTGTGTCAATCTTAACATCATTGATGGGAGGGGGTCCCTGCTCAGGCAACACAGATGTACCAGCTGTCACTGCAGCTGTATTAGCGGTCTTGAAGGCGTAGAGGGCACGGGCTTTTCTAAAACGTGTCACATCAGAGGAATCATAATTAGCTACACTCATTCTTCTAACTGCTGTATACAAAATTTGCTCAGATTTAAGTAAATCCAACAACATTCGGTGCACAAGGAAACCGAGGCTGTGTAAGCGGCTGATTATTAGCAACTGGAGCCGGGGGACAAGGGGTAGGAAAGAAACGCTGATATTTTAAGAAACGGGCATCCGGATTTTCAGCATAATCAACATATTCAATACTATCTTGTAATCGCCGTATTCTCTGTGATTCTGTGATACCTCCAGGTGATATCATTCCAGTTAATGGTGTTGGTCCACATGCCACTGTAGCCGCCTTTACGCTCTGAATATATGAGCTCTCGGTTTGTACAGTTGTTAGGGTACTTACCCTTGATGTACAGTTAGAGCAATCGCCACTAGTAATCTGTTGCCCAACGTAACAGTTACTTCCGGGTTGGTAATTTCCGTAGAGTCGGCTAATGCGACCCGATTCACTATTTCCATAACCGGTCGCATTAGAGTTACCGTAGGCAACTTTTTGTTGCGTCTGTAGCTTCATTATTTTGTCATTAATTGTACATGCCCTAATTGTCTGCTGAAGTTGAGCAAGACGCCCAGACTCAGTATAACTCATCTACTCTCTGCGTATTTAATTGCCTTTAATAGTTAGATAATGTCCACAATTAATAATCTATCACCCACAAATCAAAGTCGCAATGCTATATGGAGACAACGTTGGTATCCAGGGGTTTCCAATAACAATTTACAGAGACAGAGAGAGACACGAAGGGAGCAGGTTATTGGTGCACGTCTATTTGTTACATTGCCGGCAGAATGGCGTGCAATACTAGTAAATGATTTAAGGCAACCAACACTTGATAATCTTGTTGCTCATATTACTAGTTTTGGTTGGAATGATGACAGTAATACATTTCTTTATGACTATTTAATTAATAATCGCCAAATTATTCTTGGTAATGCAGCGTATCAAGGAGGTAAAAGCAAAAAATTGCGCCGGCGCCGAAGAAAGACAAGACGCCAAGCCAAATGAAATATCAACTTATCAGCTCCCTTGGAGGTCTATCAATTGCAATTCTAAGTTCACTAATTGTCAATAAATATAGTACTAAAAGTACTATATCTAATAACTTAAATAGAGAGTTTGATGCCACAAAATACAGCTAATTAAATGTTCTTGAGAAAACTATTAAATGTCTGGTTTCTGCGATCCCATGAGATTACCTTATCAACAATCATACCACGTAAACGATTTAGTAAAGTTAGATTTAAATGAGTTGGTTTAAAAGTTTCTAAAAACCCTAAGACACTGCGCTGCTCTGAACTGCTTAGAGAACCACATGTATAGACATCCATCTGCAATAGACATTTTGAGGCTTTATTATTTAAAATTGACCTATTTGGTCTCTTCCAAAAGTGGAATGAAATATGACTTGTTGCAATTGGTGCTATTGCCGTCATTCCCTCATTAATTGCTGGAGTTTTCATGTAATAGACTTTAGCCGGCGCTAAATGTGTCATATTAATCTCTTTTATCAAATCATCTATAATATGCTCCATTTTTCCCTTATCATGCTCTTCAGGGCAGAGTTCGGTTTCACAACGAATAATTAAATGATGATGTTGAATCTGTTCTGGTTTTTTATTTTTTCTGGTTTTACCCATATTCTACTATAAACTATGTTTTAATATTAATTCAATTACAATTAAAATATAGTAAAATAACTTATTGTTCTCGGAGTTTAGTTGCGACGGGAGTTCTTGCGGTTCTTGCGAGAGTTCTTACGATTCTTGCGGTTCTTGCGCATCATGGTGTTGTTCTTGCGGTTCTTGCGCATCATGGTGTTGTTCTTGCGGTTCTTGCGATGAGAACGGCGGCGGTGGGTACGACGGCGACGACGACCACCAGTCATGTTAGAAGCAGAGGTGCTCTCGGAAGTAGTAGGTTCAGCAAAATCAGCCATTTCTATATTCTTAACGCAGATTTTTTATTAAGGACATCCCAAAAATTGAGACCCCAGATTGTCCATCTCTAGAAAACAAACAAGCCATGTCAGACGCCGTACAGCCTAAGAAACGCCCTGGCCGTCCTAAGAAGGTTAAGCCCGAAGAGGAGGCTCCAACAAACGATATTGTACAACCTGCTGTCGTAATTAAGAGGGTTCGTAAGATTAACAAGAAGTCTGAACCTGAACCCACGACCGTAATGGTTGAGAAAGTCGAATCAGTGGCAGATACAAAGTCCATCAGTTCATCCACAGAAAAACCCTCATGTCCAATCTGCTGCGAGCATTACACAAGTCAATTACGGAAGCCCATCTGCTGTCCTAAATGTAGCACTGAGACATGTGCCGTATGCACTAAGCGTTATCTTCTTGATCTGATTGATGACCCACATTGCATGAGCTGTAATTTTGGATGGACACGCTCATTCCTTAATGATAATCTCTCGGCCGCCTTTATGAATGGTGATTGGCTTGATCACCGTCAAGAGATTCTCTGGCGACGTGAAGAGGCATATCTCCCTGAGGCACAGCTGATTGCCGAACGAATCTCTAAGGGTCGTAATCTCCGTAAGACACTAGAGCCGATTAATAAAGAGCGAGACAGGATTCTCAAAGAATTGGCCAAAGTTGAAGCAGAATACAATCAGATAATACGTAGAATTCATCGTCTAGAGGCTGGAGAACCGGAGCTCCCAATTACAGCACAGGTTCAAGAGGTGGAGAAGAAGGAGCGCAAAGAGTTTGTACGCCGCTGCCCTCACGACAACTGTAAAGGTTTCCTCAGTAGTGCATGGAAATGTGGCCTTTGTGAGAACTACACATGTAAAGACTGCCTAATTGTCAAGGGCAAGGAACGTGATGCAGCACATGAATGTAAGGGTGATGACCTGGCCACTGCCAAACTTATTGCCAAAGACACCAAGTTCTGCCCTAATCCTCAATGTGGTATAGGTATTATGCGAACGGAGGGCTGCAGTCAGATGTTCTGTACCAGTTGTAAGACCGCATTTGACTGGAACACTATGAAAATCATTACCAGCGGCCATATTCACAACCCACACTACTTTGCCTATCTCCAGGCAAATGGACAACACATCAATCGTACTGCTGGTGATATGATGTGTGGTGGCCTCCCTCCTCCCTCTATTATCCAACCAGCACGTGGTCAGCCAAAGCAGAACTGGATGGAGAATGCAACAACCATCTATCAGTCTATCGGCCACATGTTTGACGTGATTGGTCCACGTTATGCAGCTCATATTCGTGAAGAGGACAATCGTGACTATCGTGTAAAATACCTACTCAATGATATGCCGAAGAAGGAGATTGAACGGATTCTCGTTATTCAGGAGCGTAAGCGTGAACGTGAGCGCAGCATCCGTGAGGTGATTGACACTTACAGTAATGTTGGTGCTGAGATCTTCCGCCGTTTCGCTGCGGAGACCAAGCGTGATGCAAAAACCTGGGAGCCTTACTATAAAGAGCTACAGGGTCTGCGCTCATACTGTAATGAGGAGTTTATGAAAATCTCTAAACATTACAAGGTGGTTGTGCCAATTATTAAGGAGACTATTAGTCGTTACGACCCCACTGGATCAGTATTTACATGGCACGTCAACACAGACAATGCCAACCGGTTTGAAGAGCGGCTGCAACAAAACACATCCGAAAATACTGCCAAGCAAGAGTACGAAGCTCTGGTGAAAAACATTTATGACTTTGATGTTGAGGAACAGGTGAAACCACTGGCTCCACTCTTAGGAGATGAATCTAGTCGTCCAAATGCCCAAGATGCTGATAAAATAATGAAACCTGTTCTAGCAAATTATGATATCCTCAATAAATTTACTGATAAAATTAATGCAGAAAACAAAGAACTGCGTAATGTTATTCAGATTAAGAAGGATTATATGCTCATATATTACAATCAGACTTGGGTCAACTACTATTTGGAGACAAAATATAGGCAGCTAATAAATGCTTTAGAAACATGCCCTCAAAATAAGCCTGCAACTGTAGATTTACTTAAAAATATGCTTCAGAATATCAACCTAACCATTATTAAGGTTGGAGCAACTCATCCTAAAGCACATGATATTATTGAGGCATGTAAAGCATTACTTGTTACTAATCCTTTATCAGCTAATGATAAGGCTAATGTAGATGCAGTTACAGCCTTCACCTATAATGAGGCTACACAGCTACAAAAGAAGGCTGATATCACTAAGTGCTATAAAGACCTCATCCAAGAAAGAATAGGTTTCAAATAACTGCGCAAGTTCCCACGATTATAACGTGCGCTAAAATCACCACAAATCTCCTTTAGAGCAGCCCGCCGTGTATAACTATTTAGATTTAGCCCCCTAACTATTTTTCGTATAACATCATTCTGGAAATATTGAATTGGGTCAATAAACTGCAAACCATTAAGGTGCTTCACATATTCACGGTCAGCATTCACAAACTCCTTATATTCATCAGCAGTAATAATATCATTATACGCTTCATCACTCAGCCGCTTAATTGTAAACTCAGCAAGTTGCTCAACCTCTTTTAAAATAATCTGACGCCTCTTACTTATAAGCTGCTCTAGCTTCCAACGTTTAGCGCCATATTTTTTTGCAACCCCCTTAAATTTCATAAGAGGCTCCTTATGTTTAGACAAAATCTGCTCTGCAACCATATCGGTAATCTCCTCTTTTTTTATAGCAATTGTATTACCTGTTACAACTAGACATGCTGTATTCATATTATAATCTGTAACATCCATATTATCAATCACCGATTCATCCTCACTCCTAATAATCTTCTCTGGCAATAAAACACATAATGCACACAATCTAAGGCGCTTGAAATCAGACGGCAAATCATCTTTATCCAACTCATCATACATATGCAAATAACAGATAGGGTGGAATGTGTGACCGCATGGCAGGCTCACATTCCCCTCTTTCTCTTTATTGATTTTACCGCAACAACAGGAACAATCGGTCATTTACTCGTGCCTATTAGTACTTAATAGTTGTGACCAGATTTTAGGTACTTTATTCCAGTCTACACCACCTGCAAAATGTATAAACCAGTGCTTGCTACAAAACTCGTTGCACTCAGTGTTAATCGCCTTAGCAAGAGGCCAGATGCCGTTCCAGCGCATATCCAGCCATTTCACCATCCTCTCACTCTGTAATGTAAATCCTATTGCAGACTGCTCAAAATGAAATCCACGTTTATGACCAATTGACCGCTCAACCCACAACTCATAAATCTCCTTACAAATCCCTGCATGTAACGCTGGTTGAAAAACCAGTACCCCAGTATTAATAACCTTATCTGTCTCTAACTTGAATCCAGCTAATCCATAATAGTCGGTCGCCGAGGTCTCCCAACCATGACGCCGAGCAATCTCCAAACGCCGACCATTAGGTTGTGACCATTGGTCTACACAGCCAATTCCCTCATCTGCAACCTCTAAATGTATGGGAGGAGCCTCAGGATGGATTAAGATGTCTGCATCAACAAAAATAACATAATCGTATTCAGGAAATTTACTAGAGACAAGAATCTTCTGAAAAGAGGTTGTATCACGCAGTTTCGGCTTCATTATCCAGTCTGTTACAACCTTAAAGTCATAGTCATGTCTCTTTGCATAATACTCATGTGAAGCTCTGAAAAGCCTATTATATTCTTGTAAATAATGCTCGCCAATTGCGACGGTCACTAAAAGTATGCTCGACATCTCCCTTCCTTAGTCTAAGAACATTAAGCGCCCACGACCATTCTTAATTTCATAGACACCCCAGCCCTCTCCGCAAATCTGTAAATAGGTGAGGCGTGCATTACATTCAGGGTCTGCAGGCACATTTTTCAAATCAATTGTTAGTGTTGGCCGTGAAGCAGTAGTAAAGTTTACAGAACCAGTAGGCTGTCTATTTTGCCGCTCACCTTCAGGTATAGACCAACGAATCTCACTCTGCTCTCTCCCTGAGGAAAACCGACTATCTTTTGAAAATCCATTTGCCTCACGCAATATTAGTGCAGGCCATGCATACTCCCTATCTGTACCTGCAACAAGCAGTCCCATATTATTGTAAAAGTCGTTAGCACCTGAGCGCCACATCTGACCCCCTCTGAACCATTGCGCTAACCTGAAATTGATTAAAAGACGCTCAATTGGATGACGTCCCTCCATACGACGCTGTATCTGCGAAACACCCGCCTTATCTAATGGTGCGTAATCCGCCTCACCAATAGTAAAGGTCTCATCGTAATATCGCACAAACGGAATCTCTAAATGTCGCTTCTTTAATTCCTCAACATGATCCGGCGGGAGATAGAGCTGCCGGTTCTCCAATAATAGTGTAGGGCTACCTAAAGACGGGCGACCAACACCATTAACGGTTGTGTCGCCACCCTCGGTTGGTATAACGAAGGTCGCATCCCAAGGTGCAACTGTTGTTGGCGCAGCAGACTCCCATAAAACATCGGCTCTCCGTAAATAGAGACGAATCCTAAATGTCTGCCCCTTCATGCAACAAAGAGGGAATCCACCATCTAGACGACCTTGACAGCCTGGAAAAGGGATACGCATCTTAAGTGTTGGAGGTGTGGCATTTGCCGCTATTTCACGGGCGCTACCATTATGCATTCCAGCTTGTGCTGCCGTCAAAAAATACTGAACATTTGTTGCAGAAGATGTATCAAGCGCCCATAAAGAATCACCACTAATCTCCTGTATTAATACTAAGTCTTGCAAAATCTGTATCTTTTCAAATAGATAGTATCCAATTCCTCGCATCCAACCATACGAGTTGCCACCCGCAGTAATATGATATTGATAGTTGGCATCCTGTGGAGGATAGGTTGTTCCTCCATTCACTAAAGGTAGTGATGGCAGCCACGTAGGGAGCTGAACCTGAACATAAAGGTCGCTTAATACATCTGCAAACGGCTCTAGCTCAAACTCCACCATTTTACCAAAGTCAACTGCATTTGATGGAGTTGTTGTTCTGGTTTCACCCAGTCTAGAGGCCGATGGTTTATAATTTGTACTAAAAGGGCTCTCAGTCTTTTCAAGTTCACTCGAGAAAAAGTAGACATCCTTGTTCCCTCTTGCAACCATCTCATAGAGCGCACCGGGGGTCGTCATCTACTATTAGAATATATGGGCTCTTAAATATTAGCAGCATGTAATATATTAAGTGTATAATGAATAAAATTAGAATATTACATCTTACATTTAATGTAGGGTGTGCTCGAGAACTAACCTACATTGGTGAACGCAGCAACTATCAGGTTGATTTTATACCAAAGCTTGGGACTCTCGACCTGACAGCCGGTGCTCGAGCGATCTCGAGATCGGAGTCACTCGAGATCTGGAGCCAGTGCAAAGATATTTTTAACAGCTACCATGTTATTGTTATTAGCGGCATCACCGCTCTCACGAGAGTGTTTCTCGATAATATATCTGAGGTAAAACCACACATAATTGTATGGATTTGTAATAGATTCTCAATGTTTATGGACGACGACCAACAGTATTTTGACCTGCTTCGTAAAGCACCGAAAGACAAAGTAACTCTTGTACCTTACACTGAGTTTGAGCGTATCTGGTGCGGCAAGTTCGGAATTTTTGTTACAGAGAAAACTATCCAACCATTAGGGTGTAGTCCAACTGATGTTGCAATAGAGAGACTAATAAACTATTTCAATCCCATAACAGTTAATACAACTGAAAATAAAGACCCAACACTCGAAGATATACCTGAGGAAGAGGCAAAGGATACATTTGTTGTACTAAAGTACGAAAATAACACTAAGAATATTGATTTAGTCGCACTTTTACAGTCGGCTGGTCTGAAAGCGGTTTGTCGCAACTATAGATATATTAAGACGCTAAAAACCTTTAAAGGAATTATCCATTTACCCGATACATTCTGTAGATTCATTTCATTTGAAGCCCTTCACAATGGAATCATCTCCATCATCCCAACACCACAATTCCTGTTCAGATTAACACAAACCGCATACACCTTTAATGTTGACAGTCACGGTGGTCAATTAGCCCCTGAACATGTAACTCTTATTGACTGGTATAATCATGAAGGTGGTCGTATATACTTTAATAGTTTTGACGAACTAATCTCTAAATGTAGCTCGCTCGATAGTGAGCAAACATGTAACCTCTTAAAGGTTGAGGCACAGCGAGATGCTACACGCCATCATTACAATAATATTAGTAAATGGAATACACTCATTTGCCGTGGTGCAAAAACGGCCGGTTGGACTCCTGATTGTGTACCACGGTGGCATGTTGAACCTGCGCCAGAGATTGTAAGTACTGTAAAGTACTTAAAGTGCATAACTGCCTTGGAAAATTGATTCAGATGCCGGCAGTTCCGAAAGGTAAGTAACAAGCCATTATGACCTCACTCGTAATTGTAGAATCACCTGCTAAGTGTGGTAAGATTGCCAGTTTCTTAGGAGATGGTTACAAGGTCATTGCATCTATGGGTCACATCCGTGGTCTTGATGAGAAGTTGGAGGCAGTCGGTATTGAACGGGACTTTGAACCCACCTTTGTGTTTGACAAAGAGAAGGCGAAGGCCATTTCCGCTATCAAAAGCGCCGCATCTGGTGCAAAAGAGGTTATTCTCGCCGCAGACGATGACCGTGAAGGTGAAGCCATCGCCTACTCCGTCGCTCTCCTTCTTGGTCTCAATCCAGCCACAACTAAACGTGCCGTCTTTCATGAAATCACTAAACCAGCCGTCACTAAGGCTGTTGCAAATCCACGTACTTTGGATATGAACCGTGTTAATGCTCAGCAGGCACGAGCCATGCTCGATATGATGGTTGGATTCACCATTAGTCCCCTCCTATGGAAACATGTTGCCCGTGGTCTCAGTGCTGGTCGCTGTCAAACCCCTGCACTTCGCTTCGTAGTTGACCGTGAGCAAGAGGTGGCAGGCCATACCACCGATACTAGCTGGACTCTTAAGGGTATTTGGTCTACAGACAAGGGAGGTCAAGAGATTCAGGCAGATATGGTAGACCATTTAGATTCAGAGGAGGATGCCTGCAACTACATGGAGACCGCCGCATCAGACCCGAAGGCAACAATTAAGGAGATTAATACAAGGCCATGGACGGAGAACGCCCCGCCACCACTCATTACAAGTACGCTACAACAGGCGGCCAGCTCACTCTTCCATTCTGCCCCTAAGAACACTATGCGTATTGCTCAGCGCCTCTATGAAGCTGGTTATATCACCTATATGCGTACTGATAAGGCTGTCCTTGGTGAAGAGGCACAGACTGAGGCTAAGGCACTTATTACTGAGAAATACGGTGCAGACTATGTCAATGTCGGCACCTCTGTAACAACTACTAAAGGTACTAAGAAGACTAGCAAGAAGGCGGCAGTTGCAGATGCTCCTGCTGCTCAAGAGGCACACGAGGCTATTCGACCAACACACTTTGAGGATGAGACACTTCCAGGTGGTGAATGGACTCCGCTCGATAACAAGATTTATCGGCTTATCCGAAACCGTGCTCTTCAGTGTGTCATGGCACCCGCAAAAGGCGAGACCGTAAGTGTACGCTTTACCCTGAATGCCGAGGAGGATTTCCCGTGGTCTGCTAATGCCCGCCGAACACTGTTCCAGGGATGGCGTGTAATCGGCGCAGCCCCTGTGGACGACGATGCATCGACTGAGGACGACACTAGTGCTGATAGCTTCGCCCTCCTACAATCCCTAAAGGTCGGTGCCGCACTCACTATGAAACAGTTGGATGCACAGCCATATATGACTAAGCCGCCACCACGGTACACCGAGGCAACACTTGTTAAAGCACTAGAGCAGCAAGGAATTGGTCGTCCCAGTACATTTGCCTCGCTTCTTGATGCAATTATTGAGAAGAAGTATGTTGAGAAGCGCTCAATTGAGGGACAGAAACTCACTCTCAATAAATACTGCCTAAAAGTCCCTGCAAAAAAGCCCACTAAAAGTCAGTTCCAGCGTGCAGTCGGTGGCGAGAAAGACCGCCTTTTCCCCACCGAACTCGGCCGGCAAGCCCTTGCATTTATCATCGCAAACTTTGGCGACCTCTTTGACTACGGGTTCACCGCATCAATGGAGCAGCGACTTGATGGTATCGCCGATGGTAAAGAGGCCTGGAAAGGGGTACTACGTGACACCTGGGACTCCTACAAGGAGCGATACACTACTCTTAACGGTGCTGCAGCCTCCGCTAAAAACCCTACTTGTAAAGACTTCGGGGGGGGCTTAAAAGCCCAGATGACCAAGAAGGGGCCACTGATTATCCAGGAGTCGGAACAGGATGGTGGAAAGGCTACATTCCATGGTTGGCCTGCAGGAGTTGTCTTTGCAGATATTACTGAGGCTATTGCTCGTGACCATATTGCAAACTCCTCTAATGGTGAGATTATTGGAGTTTATGAGGATGAGCCGCTTCATAAACGCAAAGGCCAGTATGGTGAATATGTGAAGTGGCGTGATATCTCGGTACCGTGGAAGGCGGACGATAATCAGGATTCCATTATTGAGAAGATTAAGGCGAAGACAACTGATACCAATAAGGTGGGGCCATATACATTTAAGGTTGGTCAATATGGACCCTACATGTATAAGACTGAGCTAAAAACCAAGAAGTTTGTTGGTGTTCCTAGCGGCCTTAACTTTGAGAAGATGACTGTGCGTGAAGCCGACGAACTCTATAAGAAGGGTTTGGCGGAGAAAGAAGAGAAGGCAAAGAAAGGGGCTGCATTTGCCGCTGTACGGGCTGCCAAAGGCAGATAACCTGCTTTACGCAGGCTGCCAAGGGCAGATAACCTGCTTTACGCAGGCTGCCAAGGGCAGATAACCTGCTTTACGCAGGCTGCCAAAGGCAAAAAATTAATAACTAAATATCAATGTACCAAACATAAATGTAACAATAGCAAGTGTCTGCGCCCAAAGGGTGAAATTACTAGCTACAAACTGGGTTATTAAAAACCAGAAGATTCCATATAATGTATCGCCTATTGGCGCACCAATACCTACCTGTGAACCATAACGAGCAAAGAAATCAATGTAGCGATTTGTGTAATATTTTTTGATTATTGTTATAAATCCATAAAA
>JACCDO011280235.1_pt1 | contig 23131 bp, 18 predicted proteins | sample 7446101 | NCBI WGS metagenome assembly JACCDO01 (sample SAMN15323440, study PRJNA562643) | freshwater metagenome | isolation source: river surface water | place: USA:Blue River Watershed | collected 2017-08-16
AGGTTCGGACGAAGAACCAACTGACCTAACTTTTGTCGCTGAGTGAGTGCAGCTGAATGATGCTCCGTTAAAAATTCATTGGCTTCCGACGGTTCAATCTTATGCGAATCCATAAACGCAAACAAATCTTTAGCGTCGTTACGCTTCTTATCCATGAGTGCGAAACGCTCATCCGTCGCCAAACCAATCTGATGAGAACGTTCGGTCAAACGAATGTCGGCATTATCCTGACGCAAGAGCATTCTAAACTCAGCTCTGGAGGTAAACATTCGATAGGGCTCCTCCGTACCTTTTGAAATTAGGTCATCAATTAATACCCCGATATAAGCATCTGAACGGTCTAATATAAATTCGGGCTTAGAATTAACTTTTAGTGCTGCATTAATTCCGGCCATAATTCCTTGACAAGCGGCTTCTTCATAGCCAGTTGTGCCATTTATTTGACCTGCAAAAAATAGTCCGTCTAAAAGCTTGGTTTCTAATGTTTTACTTAATTGTGTCGGTGGGAAGTAATCATATTCAATTGCATAGCCTGGTCTGAACAATTTTACGTTATTTAAGCCAGGAATTAATTTTAATGCCTTCAATTGAACATCCTCAGGTAAAGAAGTACTAAAACCATTGAGGTAAATTTCTACCGTACTCCAACCTTCTGGCTCAATAAAGAGCTGATGTCTATCCTTATCTGCAAAACGATTGATTTTATCTTCAATACTTGGACAGTAGCGCGGACCAACACCTTCGATTCGACCAGCGTACATTGGTGACTTATCGAAACCCGTTTTTAAAATATCATGCACATCTTGGTTGGTATAGGTGATCCAACAACATCTCTGTTCCTTTGGCTTTTGTGTCGGCATATAGGAAAAACCTACCACATCCTTATCACCTTCCTGCACTACAGTTTTAGAATAATCGATCGAACGACCATCGATTCTCGGAGGCGTACCTGTCTTTAAACGATCCGATTGAAATCCTAGTTCAACCAACTGCTCCGTTAAACCATACACACCAGGTTCAGACATTCTACCTCCACCGAACTGTTTCTCACCAATATGTATCTTTCCATTTAAGAAAGTACCACTAGTTAGAACGACGGTTTTAGAACGGAATTTGATTCCTAAACCACTGATCACCCCACAGAGCTTATTGTTCTCCATCCATAAATTACTGACAGTATCCTGCCAGAAGTCTACATTAGGCGTTTGTTCCAACATTTCACGCCAGGTAGCAGCGAATAACATTCGATCATTCTGTGTTCGTGGCGACCACATCGCAGGACCCTTAGAACGATTCAACATTCTAAACTGTATCATACTCTTATCGGATACAATACCTGAATAACCCCCTAAAGCGTCAATTTCGCGCACAATTTGACCTTTTGCAACCCCACCCATAGCAGGATTACAGGACATTTGAGCGATCGTTTGCATGTTCATGGTGATTAAAAGCACAGAACATCCCATATTGGCAGCAGCGGCAGCGGCTTCACAACCTGCATGTCCTGCACCAACTACAATTACATCGTAAGCTGATTGCATAAAAAATTGTTACACGTGGAACATTACAACTTGAAATGGATCTCCACTTTTGATCCATTACTTTCGAATACTACTAAATCTGCTAATGATTTCATTAAAAAGACCCCTCTACCAGTAAGCTTTTCACGATTTTCAGGTAAGGTAGGATCAGGCACATCATTATAGTTAAAACCTACACCTTCATCCTCTACACTGAGAAATAGAACGGTATTTTCCATCCAAACTTCCACCTTTATTTGCTTAGAAGCATCCCCTTTATTACCGTGTGTAAGACCGTTATTTATAGCCTCACCAAGCACAAGTTCCACGTTACCCATTACCGAATCATAATTCGAGAGAAAAGGGTGTAAATCAGTTAAAATCTGATTTAAATGCGAATAATAATCTGATTCAGAATTAAATATGTATGATAGCTTATCCAAATTTAATTCATTTAAGGTTAAAGAATTAGACATAAAACAGATTTAATCAATCCGTCACATCGGAATCAGCATTAAACCGAAAACCTAAGCGTTTACCAGTCTTAATAGCTGCATTACCATGCTGTTCTAATTTTAAACCAAGAGGTATTTCTTTCACTTCATCAAAAGGAGGAACTAAAAGATCAAACTCCATGGCATATAACAAACATGACTCTACCAAACGTGTCTGATTGACACCGTTAAATTCAGCATTTTCAAAGTCATTATAAAGGAAACCAAGCTGACGTTTTCCTTCTACGAAATAGTGATTGTCCTTATTAATGAACACCCTACCAATCATATAACCAACATCGTACAAACGATTAAAACGGAAAGAATCTAATAGGAAATTATAAATCTTGATAATCGCACAATAGGAGCGCGAACGGTCATCTTTAACATACTTCAAATTATGGACAAAATGAGAATCATCAAACATGAACATATCTGTATGCAAGGAGAAAATAATCACTTCGCCACAGAAGAATAGTTGTAACTCAAAATCACCATTCAACTTATAAGTAAGAAAATCCTTGGTCGCAGGCTGTTTATTAATTTCATCCACAAACTCAATTATTCTATCCTTAAAGGAGTCGAATTGAACACGTGCATTATTAATAATTAATTCTCTTGTTTGATGCTTTTCATTCAGTAACTGAGCAATTTCAGAGATTTGCATAAGCTGTGTATTTATGGTTGATAAAGGGTGTATAAACTGTGGATTACAGTAGAGTAACCAACACTAACATTTTCAAAAGTAGTGTTTGAATGAATAGCTACTAATAAGTAGTGATTTATAAGATTGAAATCAACATAAAAAACACTCGTAAGTGTAAAAATTTGTCGTGTACACTATACACAAAAAGGGTTATCCACTAGCGTTAATAAGTAGCCTAGGTATCGATAAATGCGATATTGGAAATAAACACCTTAAAAAATAACATGTGGGTAAACAGAAAAATGAATTCAAAACCCTCTTTTAAAAAAAACTTATTCTACATTTCCACAGCATAATAATAATGATAAGTATAATTATATAATAATAGTAATTATCAATTACGATGTGCAGAAGGACAAAAATTTTGGAAAGGACAAGAGGGGCAGAGGGGGCTGCGGGCGAGGCACGTGTAACGACCGTGTAAAATCAACCAATGATGTGCAAAAGGTATTTTGTCTGCGGGAATGTGTTTGTATAATTCTAATTCCACCGCTTTAGGGCTGGTTTTTGTCTTAGCCACTAAACCTAATCGGTGGCTTACCCGGAAGACATGCGTATCCACAGCCATGGTATTTTGATTGTAAAGCACCGAAAGGAGCACATTGGCGGTCTTTCTACCTACACCTGGTAGTTGGATAAGGTCCTCTAAATTATCGGGGATTGTAGCGTTAAATTTACTTACCAGCATTTCTGCCATTCCGATTAAGTGTTTAGCTTTATTATTTGGGTAAGAAATGGATCGAATCAGTTGAAAAACTTCTTCAAAAGTAGCTTTAGCTAAAAGTTCGGGAGTGGGGAATTTTTTAAAAAGGGCTGGCGTCACCAGATTAACGCGTTTATCAGTACACTGAGCAGAAAGACTAACAGCAACGACAAGTTCAAAACCGTTGGTATAGAATAGCTCTGTTTCTGGAGCTGGATTATGTTTTTCGAAGTAATCAAGGATAAACGTGTAACGTTCTTTTTTTGTCATAGGGCTAATTTATCAAACAACTTACTATACGCTAAGATAGCTTGTTCTGTTTGTTTTTTGATACTAGCTTTTTGAGGAAGAACTGGTTGAAAAGAATTTTTTTGAAAGCCGTTAAAACAGTATTTCAAGAATAGTTGGTGGTAAAATTCAAGCATAGGCGGGGATGGTGGTTTAAATAATAAACGCTTCACCCTATACTTTTATTTTGTCAGAGCTCTAATTTTTTTTCGAGCATCATTTTATGCAGATTTTTTAATGCGTATCTCATTCTACCTAAGCAAGTATTAATGTTAATACCTGTTTTATAAGCTATCTCTTGATAACTCATTTGCTCAAAATGGCGGAGATAAAGCACAATTTTTTGTTCTTCATCTAACTTATTGAGTAATTGATGCATAGTGCTGGTGCATTCACGACTAATCAACTGATTTTCAACACTACTGTTTAAATCAATATCCTTTTTTAAAAAGATATGCTCGTTTTCCACATAATTAATCCGCTTACGTTGAATATTCCTAAAATGGTCCATACACGCATTATTAGCGATACGTAATGCCCAATTTATAAATTTCCCTTTTTCATCGTAATTCCCTTTTTTGACATTATCGATGATTTTCATGAAGCATTCTTGGAAAACATCGTTACAAATATCTTCGTCGCCTATTTTTGCGAAAATGCTAAAAAAGATTTTGTCTTTGTGACGATGGTACAAAATTTCAAAACAGCTTTCCTGGCCATTTTGGTAAAGGGCAATCAATTCCTGATCACTTAGTGTTTGCATACTAATTGTTTTGAGGTTAATAAAAAAACTAAGTGTATCGAAGGATCGATAGAAGGCCGTTTAAGTAAAAAAACTGAGTTGTTTATAAATACTCAGATAATGTGGAAAAACTTGGTATTTGCGACGGCTTTTATTATTTTTGAAAAATAGTGTATATGCTAATATAGCAATACCTAATGAAATTACAAAACCTTCTTTAAACTATGAAAAAAGGGCTACTCTTTTTTTTAGCGATTTCTTTGTTTACCATCGCGTCTTTAAAAGCGCAAAACTATTATTGTCCTGGTAATACTCCTCCGACGTTTAATAGTTCATCTGGTGATTATATTAATAGTGTACAGTTAGGTACAATTAATAATGTGAATTCAGGTCCTGCCGCTGGTATTCCCTATTACAACAATTATACAAACCTATCGACTTTGTTAGTACCTGGTGTAACCTACACTTTAACTTTGCAGTGTGGTACTTGGTCGAGTGCATCCAATAACATGGCAGCATGGATTGACTTTAACCATAACTTCCTTTTCGATCCTGCCGAATTATTGGGTACTATTCAAAATATGACCGGTTTACAAACAGGTACTATTGTGTTTACAGTTCCTTTAACTGCAGTACCTGGTAATACTGTAATGCGTGTTCGTGAAATTTACAATACCACTACCTTTGATCCATGTGCAACCTATAGTTTCGGTGAAACAGAAGATTATGGAATTTTTATTCCTGCATCAACTCCGTACGATATTGCTATGTTTAATTTAGTGTCACCTCAGAACAGTTGTAATTTAGGTACTGCTGAAACAATTGTAGCAAACGTGTTTAACGCAGGTACAGATACTATTTTCCAATTCACCGTTGGTTTTGATATTAATAATGGTTTCTCTACAGGCTCTGCTAACATTGTGGCAACCATTTTACCTTTAACAGGTTATACAGTGACTATTCCTGCACCAGCAGATTTTAGTACAGTTGGAAATAATAATGTTGTGTTGTGGGCAACTACTCTAGGTGATAGTTTACCACAAGATGATACTGCTTTTGCGACAGTACTTCATTACCCAACCATCTCAAGTTTCCCTTGGTTAGAAGATTTTGAATCAGCGACTCCACCATGGATTGTATCTAACGGAGCTTGGAGTATTGTCAATAATTTAGGATTTCCAAATATTCCTGCACACGGTGGCACACAAATGGCAGGTGCAGTGAATGGAACTTCAGGTGATTTAATCAGTCCATGTTTGGATTTTACATCCTTGAAGAATCCGGCGATGAAATTTTATTTTAACCAGTATACGCCATTCGGTAGTAATTATATTTTAGTATATGGTTCAAATAATGGCGGCGTTACTTATACGCAGTTAGATTCAATTGATCTTTATAATTCTAATTACAGTTCTTATCCTGGAGGATGGAAACAGTTTCAGGTATGTTTAGGACAGTATGCACGTCAACCGAATATCTCAATTAAATTTTTAGGAACACCTAGTTTCTATGATATAGGTATTGATGATGTTTTGATTTTTGATGCGGTAGATTCTGCTAGCATCACTGCTGGCCCGACAGTATTATGTGGTATGGGAAATACAACGGTGCAGATTAATAATACGAGTATGAACTACGCGTATTTCGTAGCGAATTCTCAATACCAAAACGTTTCTGGAAATCCTGTTTGGGGTAATGGTTCAACTTTAACTTTTGCTGTAACAGGTTTGATGGTGACTGATACATTACATGTTGGCTTTGTGGATTCTATTGAACATGGTAACTGTTCTAGTTTTTCTGATAGTTCTGTTATCATCACAGTATACCCAATGACAGTGGCGAATGCAGGTAATGATACTTCGTTCTGTACGGGCGGATCGGTGATGCTTTCAGGAACGGGTGGTTTATACTATAACTGGACACCATCTGTAGGTTTGAGTGCTACTAATACTGCTAACCCAGTTGCTAACCCAGTGAATACAACTTCGTATATTTTACAAACGACCAACCTAGGTGGCTGTGCTTCCTTTGATACGGTGGTGATATATCCATACACGAATCCAATTGTAAATGCTGGTCCGAATACTTCGGTATGTGGAGCGAATATTGCAAACATAGGAGGAGCACCTACCGCGAGCGGTGGTTCTGGTATTTATACTACTTATTCTTGGTCTCCAACTAATGGCTTAAGTGCTGCGAATATTGCAAATCCAAGTGCGAATCCAAGTAGCATTACAACCTATACGGTAACAGTGACAGATTCACACGGTTGTTTCGCGAGTGATAACGTGACGGTGAATGTTGATCCAGCCCTAAACAGCTTTATGAATATTTCTCCGATTACTTGTAATAATGCAAATAACGGAAGTGCTAGTGTGAGCGTATCAGGAGGAACTGCCCCTTATACGTATCAATGGTCGACCACCCCGATTGGAACGAATACTGGTATTACTAATGCGACTGCCAATACTTACTATGTAAATATTACAGACTTATTGGGATGTACGATTCAAGATACGGCAAGCTTTATCAATCCAGCTCCTATCTCCTTAACATTAAACACAGTGAATACTAGCTGTGGTTTGTGTAATGGAATGTTGATTGTGAATCCGGTAGGTGGCTCTGGAAGTTATGTGTATGGAATAAGTCCGTTTTTAAGTCTTGTAATGGATACAGCTAAGAACGTTTGTAACGGAACTTACAATGTAACTGTTACTGATGGAAACGGATGTTCTGGATCAGCTTCTGCTACGATTACCGGACCGGGAGGTTCTACTACTTTCGGAGTAAGTGCGGGAAATAATGCGACGGTATGTTTGGGTTATTCTGCAGAAATTGGTGGAACACCTACTATGTTTGGCGCTTCTTCACCTTATACCTATTCATGGGTTCCTGCAACGGGATTGAACTCTGCTAGCTCTAGTAATCCATTAGCAACGCCAACTACGACCACTACTTATGTGGTAACAGCTGTTGATGCAATGGGATGTACAAAAACAGATACTGTAGTGGTAACGGTAAATCCTAAGCCGAATGCGAATGCAGGATCTAATGTATCGTATTGTTATGGAATGGCTGGTTCTATAGGTACTGCTCCTGTTTCAGGATATACTTATTCATGGGCACCAATCACAGGTTTGTCTTCAGCGAACATTGCCAACCCAACAGTGAATGTGATGACCTCTTCCATGTATACTTTGACGGTAACGGATGCGAACGGATGTTTTGATAAAGATTCAGTACAAGTAAATATGTTGCCATTACCGCAAGTATCTGCAGGATCAGATGTGATTATTTCTCTTGGAAATTCAACGACTTTAAATGGATCGGGTGCATTAACTTATCTATGGACACCATCTACAGCTTTGTCTAGCACTACCACTGCAACAACAACTGCCAGTCCAACGGTGACCAGTACTTATGTGTTGACAGGAACAGATGCAAATGGCTGTGTAGATAATGATCAAGTAACGGTCTTTGTATATGATGCAACAGGCATTAGTGAATTTGCAAAAGACATCAACTTAAAAGTATTCCCTAATCCATTCGATCAAGAATTGCGTATTCAGTTTTCTTTGATGAAGTCTGACAAATTGCATATTCGTTTATTTGACATGAGCGGTAAAGTAGTGAAGGATATGGGTGAAGAAAAAATGTCGAGCGGTAATCAAGAGTTGTTGATTAATACCAACGAACTTATTGCAGGTACTTATTTATTGATGATAGAAGGTACAGAGGGTGTTGATATCAAACGAGTGATTAAGCAATAATAGCATTAGCATAAAGAGAAAGCCCTCCTATTCAGTAATGAAAGGAGGGTTTTTTATTACGCGTTGCTAAAGGCTTTTACCCAGCGGTGAAAGTTGTGCAACTTAGCCATATCACAAACAAGCTCGTTTCTAGAATGATTTTTGATTTCAAAACGACTTGTAGTTTTTATGTTTTTTAGTTGTTCTAAAGCAACCAAAGTACGAGAGAAAAAGAACCATTGAAAATCTAAAAAGCGTTTTCTGTTTTTCTCTGGAAGGCTCTGACAGAGCTGTTTTAACTTATCCCATTCTAATAAATAATGTTGTTCCAATGCTACAATCGAAGTTGCCTTAGTGGCCACTGTGTGAATCCCTGATTGCTCATCCATCCACATGTCGAAAATATCGTCTGTGAATTGAATGAGTAAACCGCACTGTAGTATGATTAGCTTGGCTTGCGCCACATCTAATAAATTCAAAATTTCTCCAAACAACAAACACGACTTTTCGCATTTATCCATAGATGCGATGAATATAGAATTCGTATCACTATTCGGATTGCTTTGAATTTTTACAGCCTGTTGTTGTGCGGTATAAACTTGGTAGGCCAGATCTACAAAGGTTTCTGGATGCGCCAGTAGTGGTTTAATGGCAAGCAGTAATTCGAATAATAAAATCGATTTCGGGTGTTTGGGTTGATAGTTTTCGCGGAGTTGAAAAAAGGCTTCTAATTCTTCGGGGCTGCTAAAGTTTTCATCGAAGAAGTCGTCGAACAAAGGTGTTGCTGTTGCAAATAGCGACATGGTCAATCGTTCTTTCTGATTCATTTTTTCTTCTCTTAATAATGCAAAGCCATTCCCTTGCATAACAGGAATAAAAACACCAAAAAATAATAGTCGCTTTAATTCTTTTTTAGACGAGCTTTCTGGAAAACGCGCAGACCAATTTTTTATAATAGGTTTTATGTTTCTATTATAGAAAAAATATTGTTGGACTAGTGGTCCAGACAAGGGCAGCAGATGAGCGAAGAAGCGGCAATAAGCAATAAGCGATTTGCGCATGAATTATTTTCCTTTACCCTGAAAAATAATCAAAAAGGTGTAGATTATAATTTTAAAATCAAGAGCGAGCGACATATTCTCGATATAGAGGATATCGTACTTCATACGTTCTACCATTTGATTCACATCGCTGGCATAGCCAAACTTAACCATTCCCCAAGAGGTAAGTCCTGGCTGCACTTTTTGTAAGTGGATATAAGCAGGATTAATTTTAACGATTTGGTCTATGAAATGTTGACGCTCCGGACGAGGACCGACTAAGCTCATGTCGCCTTTTAGAATATTATAAAACTGCGGTAACTCATCCAGACGCCATTTGCGCATGATTCGTCCCCATGGTGTGATACGTGGATCATTTTCTGACGAAAGCGCTGGTCCGTTTTTCTCTGCATCGATAAACATCGATCTGAACTTATAAATTCTAAACAGCTTTCCGTTTTTACCAACTCTTTCTTGCGAGTAGATGATGGGACCATTAGATGAAAAACGTACGCGCAATGCGGTGAAAAGTAATAAGGGAGAAATTGCGATAAGCGCCAAGCTTGCTACGATAATATCGAAAACACGCTTGATTTTCTTTTGCCACAAGGGCATTAGTTCTGGATTAACGCCAATAAGCACCGCTCCGAGTACATGATTCATTTTTACACTACCGCTTAAGATATCATAGAAGTCGGGGATAATATGAATATTGACTTTCTGATCAGCGAGCGAATTAATCAAATAATTTAGTTTGTCATGATCACGTGTTTCTACAGCAATGATTACTTCTTCAATTTGATGTTGCTGAATAATTTCTTTGATCGCATTACGATGTCCTAAGTTGGGAAGGTATTTACTTAATCCATTTGTTCCGTTCTCTTCCGTATAAATAAAGCCACAAAAGTGGTAGCCGAGCGATTTCTCACGATCATTAATTTCTTTATAAATATCAATCGCTCTTTGATCTCCGCCAAGGATGAGTGTGTTGAAACCAACCTGACGATTGACTAGATGTCTTTTCGCAATGACTAATAAAACGTATCTGCTTAAAAATATGATAAAGAAAGTACAAGCAAATAATAAGATGAATTCTGTAAGGTAAGACTGAGAACTCGGGACTTGGTCGTCGAGAATAATTGAAAAGAAAAGAACAATAGAACCGAACGCCGTTATGGAAATTGTTTTAAACAATTCATTCAGACGCGACTTGCGATAAATATCTTCGTAGGATCCAAGCAAGGCAAAAACCGCGCACCAAGCTGCAGGAATAAAGGCAAGTCCGAACGCTAGCTGTGTATCTTTCAAACTATAAAAGGCCTGTGTATAGCTATATCCCTCAATTATACTTTTTCTCAAAAAGAAGAAACTGGTCCAGGCAACAATTGCCGAGAGCCAATCACTAAGCAGATAACTATATTTAGGTAAACGTAACTTCACTTAACGAGTAATAAACTTGATATTATCAAAACGTATGTAAGCGGTGCTTCCATCTACACTTTTAGTGGCTTTGAAAACAACTTGATAACTATTGGCTCTTAACGAAGCGAAAGGCTCGGTGAAGTCGATATAAATTTTGTTCCAGTATTTTTTTGCATTCAGCGTTACATACTCATGTGAAACAGCCACACCGTTAACATCTGCGATAAAACTAATGGTCATAGGAATATCGTTTTTATAATCCATCTCCATATAGAGTGGCGTACCATCGGTTGGGACAATCAAAGCTGTATTTGTTTTGATAATCATTCTCGGTTTGGAGTCGCTTAGTTTAACTATACCAGAGGTGGTTCCAGAAAAAGCAATATTCGTGTCTGCATCTTTAAAACGGACAATACCAGTATCGCCGCCATAATTAGTTAGCGAACAGCCTTTTTCAAAATCTTCCATCCAATTAAATTTCAATCCGCTGATATATCGTGTGGAAGGTTGAAGTGTAATCGTATCCAGCGGTATCAAGGTCAGTGTATCTTTAAAGGAAATATAGTTATCGTAAGCCGCGCGTTTGTCGGGGATACCGTTGCGCATGATACCTGGACTCACTAAAATATGTGTGGGTCCGTCGGCAATCACTGGAATAGTACAAGGTAATTGATAAACACCAACAGCTTGTTCATTGATATAAATCCAGGCATCGGTGATTTTAGCGGTAGCACTTCCTTCGGTGGAAGGGTCGCACGAGAAGCTAAATTTATCGATATGAATATATACAGGTTTGGCAGAGGGTTTTACGCAAGCCCAGATGGTGATGCAGAAAAATACTGCGATTAAGAATAGTGGCGAAAAACGTTTTCTCATACCTTGATTTATAATAAACGCGCCAGTAGCGCATATTATTGTGCGAACGGGATTATTTTTTTTGCTTTTGAATGATTTGCTCATAGATTTCAGAAGCGACCAAAAGTGCATTGTAGCCATCTTCAAAACTTACGGCGCAAGGAATGTCTTGTTCGATAGCATCGCGGAACATCGACAATTCGGTGCGTATAGCATTTGAATCGACCACATTTGGTGCTTCGAAGTGAATATAGCGTGTCGCTTGATTAGGAATCTCTAATGGAATCGCCCAATCATTTTCTTGAGCGGTATCACTTAGGCGGCAGATTTCACTTTTCTTTTCTAGGAAGTCCACACCGATATAAGCATCTTTTTGGAAGAAGCGTATTTTACGCATTTTCTTAAGCGCCATTCGCGATGCGGTGATATTAGCCACGCAACCGTTTTCAAACTCCAGTCTTGCGTTAGCAATGTCAAGCGATTCACTGACTACAGCTACGCCGCTTGCTGCCACGCTCGTAACCTTCGATTTCACCACACTTAAGATGATATCGATATCGTGAATCATAAGATCTAAAATCACAGAGACATCGGTCCCGCGCGGATTAAACTGCGCCAGACGATGACATTCTATAAAAAGAGGTTGTAGCGAGTAGTCTTTAATCGATAAAAAGCCAGGGTTGAAACGCTCTACGTGACCTACTTGCCCTTTTACACCTGCTTCCTGCACGAGCTGTAACAGATGTTGTGCTTCCTGCAGACTATGTGTAATAGGCTTTTCAATAAAAACATGTTTTTTGTGTTGGAGTGCTAGGCAAGCCAATTCGTAGTGTGCAGTTGTGGTGCTCACGATATCAATAGCGTCTGCAGCTTGGATTAATTCTTCTACACTACTGAATCGTGTAATACCCATTTCAATCGCCTTGTTAGCGTTTTCATCAAAAGGGTCGAAAAAACCGACTACCTCTACGCGCTCGATTTGAAGCCATTGCTGAAGGTGAATGCGGCCAAGATGACCGACACCAATAATTCCCACTTTCATGTTCATCTTGCTAAGATAAAAAACGGAAAGCGTAATTTATTAATAAAGGGTGAATGGCTGAAATCTTTCGGAGAACCTTTTTGCCTATGAATTGGTTTTACTTGTTCTTTATGCTTTATTTTGTTGTTACAAATTAACTGACTATGTCAACAGCTGTTGCGATTGATCCACGATTGGATTTGTTTGAGGAAATTGCTCGTTTAAAAAAGGAGAAGAACGCTGTTATTTTAGCGCATTATTATCAGGATGCTGATATTCAGGATATCGCAGACTTTATAGGTGATTCCTTACAGCTGTCACAAGAGGCGGCCAATACGAATGCTTCTATCATCTTATTTGCGGGTGTGCATTTTATGGCGGAGACCGCAAAAATTATATCCCCAAGCAAGAAGGTGATTTTACCGGATATGGCGGCGGGTTGCTCCTTGGCGGATAGCTGTCCACCAGCGGCTTTCAAAGCTTTTAAGGATAAGCACCCGGATCATGTAGTGGTGAGTTATATTAACTGCAGTGCGGCGATTAAAGCGTTAACGGATATTGTTTGTACTTCGAGCAATGCGGAGAAAATAATAGATAGCATTCCAAAGGATAAGAAAATAATCTTCGCGCCAGATCGTAATCTAGGCGCTTATTTGAAGAAGAAAACGGGCAGAGACATGGTATTGTGGGATGGAGCCTGTATGGTACACGAGATTTTCTCTTTAGAGAAGTTATTGCGATTGAAAGAGCGTTATCCAGAAGCGGATGTATTGGCACATCCAGAGTGTGAGGCGGCGATATTAGACCATGCTGATTTTATCGGCAGTACGACGGCGATTTTGAATTATGCGTTGCAATCAACTAAGCAACAATTCATCGTTGTAACGGAGTCGGGAATTTTACATCAGATGAAGAAGGCCGCTCCAGAGAAGGAGTTTATACCGGCGCCTCCGAATGCTAATTGTGCGTGTAATGACTGTCCGCACATGAAACTGAACACTTTGGAGAAGATCTACCTCTGCTTGCGTGACGAAAGTCCGGAAATTATTCTAGATGAAAAGTTGCGCTTAGAGGCTTCGGCTTCCATTGAGCGCATGTTGGCTATTAGCAAATAAAGGAATATTAAATTTAACACGATATTAGGGATTGTCGAGTGGCAACTTGGCAATCCCTTCTTAATTTCATTATCGGAAATATGAAAGCAAAGACGATACGGATTTTAGTGATTTTTGGAACCATCAGCATAATAGGCTTGGTGGCGACGCAGATATTTTGGTTGCGCAATGCGATTGCTTTGCATGATCGGCAGTTTAATCACAATGTCCAGTCGGCTTTGTTACGTGTAGTGAATCAGGTGATGTATTATAGCGGCGACACGACTCGTCTGTCGGAGCCGGTGGTGGAGATGGAGAATGATTTTTATTTAGTGCCTTTAACGGATCATGTGAATGCGGCTTTCTTAGAAGATTTGTTAAAGAAGCAGTTTGCGATACACCATCTCGACATGGATTTTGAGTATAGCTTATTCGATTGTAATACGAATAACTTAACCTATGCACATTATGTCGCGTTTGATAAAAAACAACAAGAGTATTATCATATCAATGTGGCGCAAATGCAGACGCATACGGTGTTTCCGATGGTGAATAAGGATCAATATTATTTTATTGTTCACTTCCCTAAGAAGCGCCAAGTGGTGGTGGGTCAGTTAGGTTTTTGGTTTATATCTTCCTTTATGTTATTGTGTGTGGTTTTGTTTTTTGCCTATGCGATGTTTGTGATTTTAAAGCAGAAACGTTTGAGTGAGATTCAAACAGATTTCATCAATAACATGACGCATGAGTTTAAAACGCCACTGTCTACGATTTCCATTTCGACAGAGGTGTTATTACAGCCATCCATCATTCAAACGCCTGAACGTTTAACGAGCTATGCGACGATCATACAGGATGAGGCTAATCGTCTGAAGAACCAAGTAGAGCGCGTATTACAAATGGCTAAGCTGGACAAGCAGCGCATTCGTTTGAATAAAGAAGAGACGGATATTCACCCTGTCATCAAGCAGGCGGTTGACAATATGCGTTTGACGATTTTGAATAGAAATGGCAGAGTGGAATTAAACTTAGAGGCCAAAGAGAGTGTCTTACGAATAGACAAGCTCCATTTTACGAACATTATCTACAATTTGCTTGACAATGCGTTGAAGTATACGGACAAAGATGAACCAGTTATTGCCATTTTGACACGAAACGTATCGAAAGGCATAGAAATTGATGTAAGAGACAATGGCATTGGCATAGCGGAAGACAAGATTCCTTATGTCTTCGATAAATTTTATCGTGTGCCAACCGGGAATGTTCATGATGTAAAAGGGTTTGGATTAGGATTGAATTATGTGAAGTTGATGACCGATGCGCATTACGGACAAATAAAAGTGACGAGTAAACTTGGGGAGGGCAGCGTATTTACCTTGTTTTTTCCTTTTAAAAAATAAACACTATGAAACACAAAATTCTTTTAGCTGAAGACGATCAACATTTGGGCTTTGTTATTAAAGACATGTTACAACAAGATGGTTATAAGGTGGAGTGGTGCAAAGATGGACAGAGTGCTTTGAAGACTTTTGTGAACAATACGATTGACTTGTGTATTCTGGATGTGATGATGCCGAAGAAGGACGGTTTTACTTTGGCGGAGGATATTCGTTTGGTGAATAAAACAGTGCCTATTATTTTCTTGACAGCCAAGAATTTGAAGGATGATGTGATTAAAGGGTTTAAAATGGGTGGCGACGATTATATCACGAAGCCGTTTAATACAGAGGAGTTCAAATTACGTGTGAGTGCCAAGTTGAAACATTTGGATGATAAATTGAAGGAAGAGGTGATGAAGGATACCTATGAAGTAGGCGACTATCATGTGGATCATAAAAACTTGCAATTAAAGTATAAGAAGGAGGAGCCATTAAACTTGACTTCTAAGGAGGCGGATATCTTACAGATCTTCTGTCATCATTTAGGAGAGGTGATTACGCGTGAAGATATTTTGAAGCGTGTTTGGGGCAGTGACGATTATTTTGTGGGTCGCTCCATGGACGTATTCATTTCGCGCTTACGTAAATATTTGGCAAAAGATCCACGTGTGCAGATTGTGAATGTACATGGCGTAGGTTTTAAGCTGAGCATAGAGCTGTAGATTTGTTTGATTCGCAGGAATAAATCCTCTACAATTTAGAGAAGTATTATATTTAGGTAAATTTTTATTAAAAGGCGAAGGAATGCTATGCTCTAATTCGTCTAAAAGAAAAACCTAAATATGCATTTGAAAGTACATCGTTTTGCAGCCATAGTAATGGCATGTGTTTTACTATTTTCTGTTGCTAAAGCACAAACGAGATGGGGTCAATATACCTTAATCGCTCCGAATAATAATTCAACAGCGAAGCTGATTGATTTGAATAACAATACTTACCATAGTTGGACCCTTTCAGGTGCTACAACTTATTCTGCTTACATGATTAACGGTGATACCTTGTTTCGTTCTGTAACGAAGAGCGGTAATTCCTTTAGTGGTGGTCCGATTAGCGGTCAGGTGCAGATGGTTGATTGGAATGGAAATGTCGTGTGGAATTATGTTTACAGTACCACGCAATATTGTTCGCATCATGATATTCACTATATGCCAAATGGTAATGTGCTTTTGATTGCTTATGAGTTGAAGACTGCCACGGATGCTACAGCTGCAGGCTGTTCGCAAGCGATTACTATGTGGCCTGATAAAATTGTAGAGGTGCAGCCAACCGGACCAACAACAGGTAATGTAGTGTGGGAGTGGCATTCATGGGATCACTTGATGCAGAATGTTGATGCTACTAAAGCAAACTACGTGAGCAATTTAAGTGATCATCCAGAGCTGATGAACATTAATTATAAGACGACCAAAGATTGGTTGCATATGAACGGGATTGATTATAATCCTACATTCGATCAAATCACATTTAGTTCACACAATATGAACGAAGTGTATGTAATTGATCATAGCACTACCACAGCAGAGGCTGCATCACATAGTGGTGGTAATTCAGGAAGAGGTGGTGATATCTTATATCGTTGGGGTAATCCTGCAGCGTATGGCGTTACAACGCCTGCCGCAAATTTTAATGTGGTACATGATGCACATTGGGCTCCGGTAGATACTAAGTGGGCTTATCATTTAGTTGGCTTTAATAACTATGGTAATGCAACTGTCTCTTATGTAGATATTTTCCAGCCGCCGATGAATGGTGCAGGCTATGTTGCACCTGCTGCAGGCGCTGCATACGGTCCGGCTACCTATGCAAAGCGTGTTACAACGAATGGTCATACAAATAATGCAGGTTGTTCAGAACAATTCCCGAATGGGAATATGTTGATTTGTGTAGCGATACCGGGTTATATCTATGAGATAGATTCATTGGGCAATACGGTATGGTCGTACCAAAATACAGGTTCAGTACAACAGGCACATCGTTATACTGCTTGTAATATTTTGGGTACGCAGCCCGCTACTCCATCGATTACTTCTAATGGAACGGTTTTGAATACAAGTGGTGGCAGTACCTATCAATGGTATTTTAACGGAGCTGCAATCAGCGGTGCAACGGCTGCGAGTTATACTGCCACACAAAACGGCTCTTATCAGGTGCAGATAACTGACGCGAGCGGATGTAATTCTGAATTGTCTGCGGCGGTGAATGTAACGGATGCGAATACGGGCATTGCGCATTTAATGCAGGATATGCCAAGTATCGTTCCGAATCCGAGCAGTGGCTTGTTTGAATTGGTTGATCGTAAAGGCAGACTGTATGATATCGAGATACTGGATTTACAGGGCAGAGTGGTAAAGTCGATTCGTCAGCATAATCATGTTGATTTGAGTGAAGCGGCGAATGGGGTTTATATGCTACGTGCTACGTTAGCGGACGGTACTTATTTCACTGCACGCATTGTTAAAAACTAATGGAATGAAAAGAATAATTGTTGTGCTGTCTCTGGCTCTAATTTGCATGCAAGCGGAGGCGAAGAAAGTAAAGATGACAGTAGATATGCGAGGCTTGCCTAAGAATATTACAGGCATTCACGTGTTTGGTGATTTTCAAGCTGCGGCGGGATTTGCGGGTGGCGACTGGATCCCAGGCTCTACTTTGATGACGCAAGAATTGGCGGACACGAATTTATATACGGTTGTTTTTGATGCGCCAGCTTTTCATTTGTATATGTATCAATTCATCAATGGTGATCAATCTTATGAAGTAGAGTTTGTGCCTATTGAGTCGAGGGTATTATATCAGAATATCGACTATCGCTGGTTTTACTTAGACTCTTTAAATAGTGATACAACAGTACTTGCACCGGTGCGTTTTGGTAGAAATGCGCCACAAGACAAATACTTGCTTCGTTACCGAGTGGATATGCAAAATATAAGTGGTGGTGTAAGTGCAAAGGGTGTTCATGCTGCCGATACGCTTAATAGCTGGAACGCTACTACACAACGTATGTATAGCTTTGATGGAAAGGTTTATGAATACATCACCTATATTGATTCTACGCCTGCGAGCATGATGCATTATATCTATGCGGATGGGAATACCAATTCTGATTATGAAGTCTTGGAGAATGGTTGTGGAGTAAATGGTATAAGAGAGATTGTGATTGCGAAGGATAGTATGTTGCCAGTAGTATGTTATACTGCTTGCAGCGCTTGTGTACCAAACGGCGTTACGAATCTTGCAAGCGAATCGTTTTCAGTTACACCGAATCCAACAAGTGGTGTTTTACAAATTAATAATTCTTCATCCATAGAAAAGATTGAAATACGTGATTTGTTAGGACGTGTATTATTGACACAAGCTTATTCAGCAACGAATCAAGCAAGTCTTGATCTATCGATTTTTTCGAATGGCATCTTGATTGTGGAAGTGTATGACAAGTCGGGTATGATAACTGCGAAGCGAATTGTTAAAGAGTAATTTCTCAAAATAATATTTACTGAACCTGCCCAAGTGGCAGGTTCTTTTTTTAAAACCAACTATGCGCAAACTTTTTCTTTTGATTTTATTTTGCTTGCCTGCTTATTTAACGCAAGCGCAATCTTCTTTTTATACTACACAACAAGTGCAACGTGTCGACTTGTACTTTTCGTTTTCTAATTGGGATTATCGAATGGATACCATGAAGATGGGCTATGGTGGTTATTTGGCGGCAGACTCGATTCGTATTAATGGGATTAGCTATGATAGTGTTGGTGTGAAGTATAAGGGCAATAGTTCTTATGATTCCAGCTATGCGAAGAATCCGATGCATATAAAAATGGATAAGTTTAAATCTAATTCGCATATGGGCGTTAAGGATATTAAACTGGCGAATATTTATGCAGACCCTTCTATGGTGCGCGAGGCTAGCACGTATACTTTGTTGAAAAATTATGCAGATGTACCCGGCGTTGGATTTGTAGAGTTATATGTGAATAATCGTCGTATTGGTTTGTTCACGAATACCGAAGCTATTGATGATCGATTTATTGGGACGACGTTTGGCAACTCGAATAATACCTTAATGAAGTGTAATCCCGAGAATCCTGGTCCGGCACACAGAAGTACAATGAAGTATAAGGGTGCGGATAGTACCTTGTATTTTGTCGATTATGAATTAGAGTCGAAGTATGGTTGGAAGGACTTTGTGAATTATATGAATCGTTTGACTAACGACAGTGCGACTATTGAATCGGTATTAGATGTGGATCGTGCCTTGTGGATGTTAGCGTTTAATAATGTCTTTGTTAACTTGGACAGTTATACCGGCGCGTTTGCGCAGAACCATTATCAGTACAAGGATAAGAATGGTCGTTTTTGTCCATTACTATGGGATTTAAATATGTCGATAGGAGGCTTTCCTTATTTGGGAAATGCAGCAGGAGGTATGGGAACGTTAACGGTGAGTGGTATGGAGCAAATGCCTTTGTTGGCACACAAGCAGGATAAGGAATGGGTGTTGATTTACGACTTATTGCAGCAGCCTAAGTATGAGCGTCAGTATTTAGCTCACGTTAGAACTTTGTTAGATGAACAATTATCGCAAGGGCAGGGTATTGCTTTAGCACAGCAGATGCAAAGCTTGATTGATACTTGTGTCGCACGCGATTCGAATAGTTTCTTTAATTATTCGCAGTTTCAAAATTCTCTGACGCAAGGATATGCTGTCGGAAGTAATGTGGTGCCGGGTGTTCAAACGTTTTTGAATAATCGTTATACGTACTTGTCAAATGATACGATGGTATTAAAGGTGGCTCCGCAAATGACTAATGGAACGGCTTTTAGTGGTGATAGCTTGTATGGAAGTTTAGTTACGTTGCGTGTGAAGTCAAATGAACGGAATGCTCCGGTATATGCAGGCTATCGTTTTAATCATCATGATAAGTTTGCGAAGGTTTTATTGTTGGATGATGGTATGCATAATGATGGTGTTGCGGGAGATAGTGTTTATGGTGGAACGATTGTGATGAATGGTGTTAATATGGAATATTATTTCTTTGCTGATAACGGAACAGCGGCGAGCTTTTTGCCGGCGCGTGCCGAGCATGAGTTTTTTAATTTTGAATGCAAGAAACGTTCTCCGGATAATGCGGGACTTGTCATCAATGAATTCTTGGCCAACAATAATACCTTACAAAAGGACGAGTATGGTGACAGAGAAGATTGGATCGAGTTGTATAATAATAGTAGCGAAGTGGTGGATTTGGGTGGATGTTATTTGAGCGACACTATAGGCTATGGCATCAAGTGGCAAATACCTTTTGGAACGAGTATTGCGCCGAATTCTTACTTAATTGTCTGGGCAGATGATGATCGTTATCAATTGCCTCTGCACACGAATTTTAGATTAGGGAATGATAGTGGTGTATTGTATTTAAGCAGTGCTACGGGTAATGTTTTGGATAGTGTTAAATACAGTCAACAAACAGCGGATCAAAGTTATGGTCGTTATCCAAATGGTACGGGAGCTTTCCGTACGATGAATGTCACGTTCGCTACGGAGAATAATAATTTCGCGTTGGGTGTAACATCATTTGTTTCTGTGGATTGGAAAGTGATTCCGAACCCAAGTAATGGTATTTGTCGAATTGTGGGATTGAAGAATGCGGACGCTACTTATAAGGTGATGGATTTGATGGGCCGTGAGTATGCACGAGGAGTATATAACGGAGGGGAATTATTATTGCCAAAGTTGAGTGCTGGTATTTATTTAATACAAGTAAAAGACGGTAATAGCTATCGCGAGCAGAAGCTTGTGGTGCAGGAAGATTGAACAATTAAGAATTAAAGATTAAAAGTGAAAAGTGAAATCTCGAAGGGTGGATAAAAACTTGGGGAGAGATTAAGGGTGTTAACACAATAAAATTGCTTTAAAAAGCGTTCATTAAAAAGGCGCACGAGTTAATTCGTGCGCCTTTTTAAATTGGGGGGTGTTAGCGTGTTTTGTAAATGCTTTGTTTGCGGCTATTTTAAAACTGCTTCATCAAGTTGTAATACTCGATACTTTTACTCAACGGGAAGAAAGGAAGTGTTTCCATTAATGCAACAACTTTCTCGTGTTCTAATCCTTTAAAAATTAAGACAGCACCGTTTCTTTCTTGACGTAAAAATAGGTGCTCTAAAAATCCTTGTTCTTTCCACGCAGCAACAACCGCTTGTTCTTCTTTTAAAATTTCCTGAAAATTAGCAGGAAGATTTTCCATGTCTAGCGTAAGGATTACTTGTATATGGCTCATTGTATAGCTTGTTTAATTATTAAAGCAATTACAAGCTAAGCTAAATTTCTGTCAATGTGCGAATAATCCTGCTGTGCTTGTGTTATTGCACAGTAATCGCTTTTCTAAGCGTAGTGTTATTGTTTGAAACGTGGAGATAGTAAATACCCGCTTTCTCAATGTTTATGTGCATCTGCTTATCACTCATTTTCTCTTTTAATATTTGATGTCCTAATACATCGTAAACAGTCAGTGTTCCATTATCAAAGGGGTTTGTCACGGTGAATCGACCCGCACTCGGATTCGGGAATACGTTTAGTTCTGATTCAAAACGAATGTTGTTAGTAGCTGTTGTTTGCGGGTTTTGGCGGATGCGTGTTGCGGCATAACAATTCTCGGAATTACGCATCAAATCAAAATAGTCGCCGCCGCCTGATATGGCGTAAGTTGGTGCGGAAACAATCTGACCAGTAAGCATAGAAACTCCTACGATAGCGCTCCCACTACTGAAATAATAAATTCTATTAATCGGATCGATGGCAGCGCCACCGTTAATAGTATAGGCGCCAATTCCGATCGAATGGGAAGATATATTTGTTACGACGCCTGTGATTGGATTGACACGACCGAGCTTAAGAGAGGAAGAGTCAAGCACCTGCATAGAATCGTTGGGATTTAATGGATCGTAGACATAGCTAAAATAATTTTGACGTACTAAGCCGTAGATAGCGGTATCGACGCAGCTATAAGTAAAGTTACCAAGAGAGAATCCGTCGTTGAAACTTAGTGTTGGATTGCTATAGACAGCGCCTGTGTACATATCTACCCCCATTAGATTGTTTCCCCCTGAAAAGTAGTAAAGCATTTGATAGGGATCGATCGCACTTCCTAGAATCGCGTAGCCACCAGTGATTGCGGAAGCTGATATTTCTGTAATCGTACCAGTTTGTGAATTTGCTTTTGCTAAGAAAACGCCAGCCTTTGTGGTGCCGCTAACTGGATCGAAATAATTGCGACGTGATAAACCGTAAATGGAGGAATCAGAATGGTTGAAACGGAAATTATCGAAATAGGAATTTCCCATGCTATTTGTAAGCGGAACCTGGTTGATAAGGTTTCCGCTGCTCATATCGAAGGAACAGATATTAGTACCGCTTTGGAAGATATAGGTATTGTTGTATGGATCAAGCGCGGCGCCTGTTAAGTTAATGGATTGGGTATATTGCGTACTTCCAACAGGGAAAACTTGTCCATTGCTTGGATTGCTATAGCCTAAGCGGATAGTGCAAGAATCGAGTTGTTGCCAGGTGATGCTGCTATCAAAAGGACTTGTAACGGTACTATAATAGTTTTGACGGATGATACCGAAAACAGATGAATTCCCTTGTGCTAGTGCCGAACCGTAAAGAACGAAGGCAAGAATAGCGAAGACAATTTTTTTCATAGTATGGGTTATACTTTACAAGTTAAGGTTAACTTATAAACAATAAAAGCCAAGTAAAGGTTCGTTTAAAAAATCAGCTTGTTTTAATAGGACTTTCTTTTACAGGAAAGTATATAAGTGCCAATAATAGAATATTGCAAGCAGGATAAAATAGCAAAGGGTGTTCAGTGTGAAACTGAGGTTTGATCGATTAGGTTTATTCGTTACGAAATTGAAATATATCATTGGGATAATTAAAATCAATAGTGTGTTCGGAAGATAGGATAGCTTATTTAGGAACGAATTATCAGTCGTATAGGGTGCAGCGAAATAATATATGTTAGGGTTAGAAAAGAGGAGGTATAAATAGAATGTTAGTATGAA